>Ga0123357_10001522_pt1 | contig 24635 bp, 30 predicted proteins | sample TergutEmb28metaG_FD_89873 | JGI IMG/M metagenome (GOLD analysis project Ga0123357, IMG submission 89873) | Embiratermes neotenicus P4 segment gut microbial communities from Petit-Saut dam, French Guiana - Emb289 P4 | ecosystem: Host-associated > Arthropoda: Insects > Digestive system > Gut ...
CAGAACATTTCAATAGATGAGTCACTAACACTATGGAGAGGAAGACTTTCTTTCAGACAGTATATTCCCCTAAAGTCTTCCAAATTTGGAATCAAGTCATACAAACTATGTGAGTCCAGTTTGGGGTATTTGTGGTCCTTTATAATTTATACTGGCAAAGACACTGTGTTCCAGACAGCATTCATTTCAGGTGACACAAACAAAACAGCAGCAGTTCTGTTGTCACTTGTGGAGCCATTGCTGAAAAAGGGCCACACATTGTGGATGGACAAATTTGTAACTCACCAGCTCTGGTTAATAGGCTAAAGTCCTTGAAAACTGTGTAGGAACCCTGCGTCTTAGTAGGAAAGACGTTCCACAAAAAGTGAAAGAGAAGAAGCTAAAGGAAGAAGAACTGGTAGCTCAACATTCAGGACTGGTGTCCATTCTGAAGTGTAAAGACAAAAAAGATGTGACAATGATTTCAACTAACCATGGAGAGGAAACAAGAATGAAGCTAACGAAATGTAGACAGGAAAAGCAAAAGCCTCTATCAGTTCTAGATTACAACGAAAACACAGGTGGAGTTGATCTAAAAGACCAACTCCTTCAACCCTATCTTTTGGAAAGACAGAAAATGACTAAATGGTACATAAAACTGTTTAGGAGATTACTGACTATTACAGTTCTAAATTGTACGGTAATATGCCGCGCAAATTCAGGACAGACCAAAATAGACCATTTTAAACTCAGAGTAGAACTGGTACAGGCACTACTTATTGAACATGGAAGTGAAAGTGTCAGGAAATTTCAAGGCCATCATTCTACAGAGAAAAATGTGCCGTGACTTCTTGAATGACAATTTCCAGAAAGAATACCACCAATAGAAAAAAAGGCCAGGCCAACAAAGAAGTGTGTAGTGTGTTACAAAAACAATAGAAGGAAGGAGACAGTGTTTTGGTGCCCCGAATGTGAAGCAGCCCTATGTGTTGAAGAATGTTTCAAGGCATTTCACACCAAGCTAAATTTTTAAGGTAAGATTTGATTGGATATTCGAAAAGCTTAGACTTTCCTAAATATCTTGTTTCAAGTTTCATCGAAATCCAACCACTATTAACAAAACTACATTATTTTGAATAGACTCCTGCCCAATTTAGCTCAAAATTTAAATACCTCGTAGAAAAACCTTCCCACATCACAGTATTAACTGGGTTTTAAATGCCCCCACGCTGAAGGGTTGAAGTGTACTGATGCAATTAAATAAAGACTTGGAACGAATGAGGATTGGAGTCACACTCCAAACCCTACCACAATACTCTGATATTACTGTAACTGGCACAGCTACCACAGACACAAATAAGAGTACTAAATACACTTCATAAAATCTTCCAGTGTTCTCTTGTACATCTGCAGTAAGAAACAGGTAACGTGGTGTTACATTTCCATACATTCTGTGTATGATGAGTTTTTACAGTGTTTATATTAGGCCTCTGACAGTATATTAATAACAAAATCTGTGAATAAACATACCAAGTGCAGTAGAATAAATGCAAGTACGATTCACTGTATTTACTAGTGTAAGTCATACAAGGGCCACCTTATAAGCTACAATTTGAAGACGGAAGTGAAGCATTGCACACTGCATCATACATATACTGGTACTATGCTATTACTGCCAGGCAGCCATAACATTTGCACGCTATTCCGTGGCCTCTTTCAGCAGTCATTCTATTATCACATGGCAAGCAATGTGTTGACCTCAGCTATGACAGTCCTGAAATTTGATTCTGCTATCATGTATTATAACATCGATGTTCAACTCTTTTTCCTGTCTACGTACATACTTCACAAAGAACACAGCAATCATGGTAGACATGGCAGCCAAGGGCATGACTCACATGCAGTATTAAATACTGGGAGATTACAAATGGCAATATTGCACTTCGATGTGTATATCTTGCACATTACCTTTTGTCTGAGATTCTTCAAATGATGGAAAAGACAAGGCACTAAAACAAAACAAAAAGAACAAATCAAACAAAACCCAAAACAAACAAAAACTAGGAACTGTTCCACATTTGTGCTCCACTGTACTAGGAGGCATGGCAGATGAAAAGAACAAAGTAACTGACTCATTAATACCACAGCCCACCAATAAAACCCACCCACAGCCAGTTCAATCTAGTTCACTTTTTCACGTCCTCCTCCTGTAAAACGCATTTGAATGTTTTCCTATTCTTTGATTTGTGTATTACTTAGCATTGCTGTTAATTGCAAAAAATTCATACAGGATCAAGTATTCATGAATAAATGAGTACAAAGCATTGGTCGATTTATACTGACAAGGGAGAAGAGAACAGCATGGAGAAAAATCCATCCCAGAGTCGGTTTGTCCACCGAAAGTCTGACACAGACTGACCACGGGTTGAACCTGGCCACTGCAGTGATGGGGCAGCAACTAATCACTTGGACCATGGCAAAGCCAGATTACCTTCAGATAATGTCACGACATAGCGAGTAGCACTCCCGCTTTGTACTCTGGACTCACTTCAAATTTCAGTCCAAACACTGGTTATCCTGAACGAGGAATTGCATGGCCCCTCTGCTGACCCAAACAAATGCTCGAATGGACGTTAAGTAAAGCCACAAACACTTCACTATACTCCTACTGTCTGACATTATATAGTTTGATATGGTGACAGTGTCCTTAAAAAACTGGGAACAAGTAAATAAAAAAAAAATAAACAATACAAAAAATTTTCCCTGTGAATGCCATGAAAGCATATGGGGCGGTAGGGGTACAGCTCCACTCATTCCTAGCCTCAGCACTAGAATGAGGTAAGTGGTTCAATACAAATCCCAACCCCATAGAAAGAACCCCCAATAAGCACTGAAGAGGTGGCTGGCAGGGCCAGACTCTATATTCTGGAGAAGAAAAAATATCCCTTTTCTCTGTCAAAAATCGAGCCCCATTCTGTCTAGTCCACAGCCTACTGAATGCACTGATAATGCTAACTCAGACTGTCCAGTCCACAGCCTGCAAACTGTTCTGACAGTGCCACTTCAGACTGTCCAGTCCACAGTCAACTAAATCTACTGACTACACTACCTCAGACTATCCAGTCCACAGCCTGCTAACTGTACTGATACCATTAACTCAGACTTTCCAGTCCACAGCCTGCTAACTGTACTGATTCCACTAGCTCAGACTTTCCAGTCCACAGCCTGCTAACTGTACTGACAATGTCCAGTCCACAGCTTACTAACTGTACTGATAATGCTACCTCACAGCCAACTAACTCTACTGACTACACTACCTCAGACTATGCAGTCCACAGCCTGCTAACTGTACTGATAACATTACCCATACTGTCCAGCCCACAGCTTACTAACTGTACTGATAATGCTACCTCAGACTGTCCAGTCCACAGCCAACTAACTCTACTGACTACACTACCTCAGACTATCCAGTCCACAGCCTGCTAACTTTACTGATAACACTACCCATACTGTCCAGCCCACAGCTTGCTAACTGTACTGATAATGCTACCCAGACTGTCCAGTCCACAGCCTGCCAACTGTACTGATAATGCCACCCAGACTGTCCAGTCCACAGCTTGCTAACTGTACTGACTATACTTTGTCAGACAATCCTCATTTACACCGCTGTCAGAACTTGATAGTTTGCACCATTACTCCTTGTCACCCACCTGTATGTTACTGGCTGCTGGGACTGAGTAAAGATGGGAGTTCGCTTCACTGCATATATGATGATTCCCGTCGCCGTAAGTGCAAATGATAGGAAGTACAGTGCATGGAACTGTCAACACAAATTTGGCAAATTTATACATGCAAGTAATCAGCATTGTTTATGTCAGCCTAGTAAACAGACAGAATACATTGGTTGTTCACTATGTACAGTTCCACAGGTCAACAATACATGAAAGGTCACTTTAATTATAATTATGTCTGTTATTGTGTGTGTGTGACACTATGATTCTCACATTGTGAGAAGTGTAGAGACTGAGGGTACTCAGGAAGATATTTTGGTCTAAGACAGAGGAAATGACAGGAGACTGGAGAAAACCGCAAATAAGTAGCTTCACTATTTGTACTGCTCACCAAATATTATTCAAGTGTTCAGACTAGGGAGAATGATATGGGTAGGGCATGTGGCACATGTACAGCAGTAGTGGTGGGGACAACAGAGACTACATGCAAGAACTAGGCATAGATGGGAGGACAATACCAAAATGGATGCTAAATAAACAGGATGAGAGGGTGTGGAATTAATGTTGCTTGGTTATGTACAAATGGTAGGCTCCTGCAAACACAGCAAGGAACCTTAGCGTTTCATGAAATGTAGGACATTTCTTCACCAGTGAAGAACTATAAATTTTGGAAGAAGGACTTTACTCTAGTGTTACTTAGTCAGTTTGTTGTCTGGATAGTTAGTCAGCCAGTCAGTCATTCAAATGACAAATGCAGCTCACTTATTCCACAGAAGTATCATTAATGTTCAGCATAATCCCCAAGCATAATGACACATTTGTCCCATATTGGAAAAGGCATAAGAATTCCACTGTGGCAGTACCACAGTTCTTCAGGTACAATGCTCTGTACAGCTCCAATGCAGCTCATACTCTGACCATTCAGTTTTCCAAAATCAGTTCCCCCACTCATGCTGCATTCACACCCCCTTTACAGTACAACCACTGTTACAGATGTCCATGTGGCTATTTTGAATCTCACTGTACTGAATTTTCATTAAGCTACTACTGCACACCTCTAGCAATGGTGGTGAGTTTTGATGGTTGAAATGTGTTTTGCTCACAAACCAAATCACACTATAAACTTCTTCGCTGGACCACAATTCCAGTCTCGCTGGCATCGCACATCAACTTATCCCCTGAACAGCATCCAAGTACCTGACTTGTGCCATCTGTTACTGTTACCCCTACAACAAGTACAACCTCTTACCAAACAACAAGCACAAATGTTACAGGCCAGGAAGCCTTGTTCATTGGGTATTGCGTTGCAAAATACAATAATGCATCTGGTTGATGCAATCTTTTTTGTCCAAAAAATTTTAAAACATTAATATGTTCTGTACCATGCATGAGATTATAAAATATAAAGAAAACCAACAAAGGCAGTTTGGTAAAATGTACTAAAGAGAGTATTTTACTGAGTGCATTCATTGGTTTCATTATATGTTATATTTTTAAAACACTCTACAACACATTGTTTAGGATGTCAGCACTGCTTCTGTTTTTAGGTAAAGAAGCACCCAACCTAGTGAACCTCTTAGATCAAGCCATTCTCAGTCACTGGGCACCACAAAAACACTTAGCTTGTTTAGAAAAAAAGCCTGAGAACAGCTTGAGCTGAGGGGTCCACCAGGTTCGATGTGTCTTTACCTGAAGATGGAAGCATAACCAGCTCCCTAAACATTGTGTTTTAAAGTGTTTTAAAAATTTCAGACAATGCACAAAGTCTAAAAAGAGGAGACAGTATCAGTGTGTTACACACCAACATCAGAGCCTTACAGCGTTGAATTACCGCATCTGATACTTTATGGTACACAACTGCCACATCAAATTTTATGCAAATCAGTCAGGTAGTTTTGGAGCTTAAAAATTCAAACACACCAGCACACCAATGTCTTACATATACAGCATGATACTCCACACTTTGTGAACTGAGATTCTGTGATAGCAAAAGTTATTTACCTTGTACTGCAGTAGAATAATGCCGAGCACAAGCCAGTAAAAGTCAGCAGTAAGTAGTGACAGGTGCAGTGCAGTTGCACCACTGTCACGAAGCACGACTGGTGATAACACAGAGAACACAAACTTGGCAACTCCAAATCCCACTAACAGTCCTACCACCTGCCAAGTACTCCATGGCACCAACAGGACAGCGTTTCTCTCCAGCACAGCCCTGTGCACCAACACAACATCTACAAACACTCCAACTGCGCACTTATGTAACCACTCTGGTTTCTGCATCCAGATCATGCAGACGGGCAAGTCCTTCCACGTCTTAACAATCAACTTATTTTCATTAAAAACGTAAAGGTACAGCTGCCTGTCACCACATCATGAAGGCATACAGAGGGAGTAGAGTTATAGGAGTAAGAAATGAAAATTCCAGTCTGGAAATGTGCATTTCAGCTATTAGCTCAATCGGCTATGTTAATACAATATTCAGGCCAACAGGACATGGCAACTGATAGTTGTCAGATTAATGACAGTATATGGCCAGACTGTAAAGTTTGTGCATACTTAATTCACTCACCAGGCCTCCCCTTTTGACCTAATACAGTATGTTGTACCACTGTGACATTGTTTCCCACAGTCACATATTGGAACTACACAGAAGTGGTTGTGACAAACTCACGAAGTATCTGTACCGTCACCATATTTTTGCTTTTTATCTTTCCCACAAAAAAGCAGGGTGGAGGAAGGCAAAATAAAAAGCAAAACAAAAAAAAAGATAGAATGTAAAGATAAACTGATAAATGACAGAGCAGCATGGAAAGCAAACAGTCAGATAACAAATGAAGGCAGAACTCCAAATGATATTATGACTGTAAAACTAAAACCAAAATGAGCAAGATGAACTGTAGAACTACAAAGCAGGCAGAGCACAAAGTCATTAAATATGCTGATATTTGGAGAAACATACTGCATCCATCTTCAATGTGACTAAATCCGGTTAAGGTGGATGGTGAAGTAATTGGAAGGAAGGAATGTGTCAGTTACCCTGGAAGTTCTGATGGAACCTGATCAATCTTCCACACCGCCAATGACCAAATTCCCACATAACAGACATATTTCCTCCCAACCCCATCACATCAGCGTTTAACCAATGTGAAAACTTACAAAATGAATACCAAGGTGGCAACTGAGGAGGTGCTTTAGATGAGAGGGCTGATTTACTAAGAGGGCACACATATCTTCCTTGCAACAACTGCCCATTAGGCTGTCCCATGCATTGCTAAAAAACTGTCACTTACTGATAAGAACAGTGTTGACCTTGACAACATGAACAGGGGTCTCTTGCCTTTGTGATGATCTTGTGCAGTAAACAAACACACAGGACCTGTCAATAATGTAAGTCGCCATGACTACAAAACACAGATTTTCAACACACCTGCACTTCAACCTAACACATTTTGGAAGAGAATACACTGGCTGCTGATCATAAACACTTAATGACCTGACCTCCACTTGTGAAACAACCAAGGTCATAACCATTCTCATGTGTAAACAATTGTACATACGTCTGCACAATGCTGATGACACTGCCAAAGAGCCCCACCATGCCGAGATACTCCACCCAGTCAAGCGTCTTCACCACCAGCTCTTGTGTCACTGACACCACTGCAAACAGCACTGCCCCACCCAGGCACAGCAGGTCCCCCAGCAGCTGGTTCTTTCCTGCAAAAACAGCCCACGTTTGCATCCCACAACTAACTAACTAACATACAGCACAGCCTGAGTGTCTGTGATTAAGTGGCATCAACATAACTGAAAGTCAGAATGAACACCCACCAGGTGCCCAAGAACTTGTGAAATACCAAGAATAAAGTGATAAAACAATGTCAAAGAGCAAGAACAGCATTTTTTAATCATAAAGACATGAAATAAGTGAAGAAGTCTTATTCCATAAAGTATGAAAGCAACCAACCTCACTCAAAAAGGACAGGGCTGGAATGAACTGACAGTGAATCACACAACAGGACAATGGTGAGAACAAACTCACTGATCATGTGGTCCAATCCCTACTTGCCTAATCCAGTCATTCAAGGTCCAAACAATGCTATTAAATTAGGCAATCATAAAACATCAAAATCCCACACAAAGCTCCATGCACATCAAAACTCCTACTGTTTTTCCACACACATGTTCACATCTGAAGCCACTGCACCTCAATCACTGTCACCTTCTCATTATCAAGAGGGCACATGACCCTACTGCAATCAGTTTACCTCCACTGCTTGCACTGTCGCAATGCGTCACATATTTTGTGCTGGCGACCTGATATCAAACATTACTGTGAAGAATACTGTAGGGAAAACATATCAGCATCTGACAGCTGTCTTTTGGATTTTTACACTGCGCAACGTACTTTGCTGTTGTGACAGTTCAGAGGAAAGTACAGCCTCCATCTTCCCAGAGTGACTTAACAGGTTCAGAATGATGGAAGAATAAGTGTTGATTATACAAGTGGGTTTGACAGAATTTGGCTAATCACAATTATGGAAAGAAAAGAGAGGTCTGACCTTGTCCTTAGCACACAGGAGATAACAATTCCAAAAACAGATCATTGCAGGACTGCAACTAATGGCAGATTTGAAAACAGCAGGACATCAGGGAGGTTGGGAGTGCTTAGCGATGTGCTTTACTCATGTGGACATAAGATATGAAATGAGACAGTTCTGCTCCAAATGGCAAGACTACCATGCTCTTGGAGAATGCCCGCGGCCTCTTGGTTTTGAGGAATGGATCTGGGACTTCCATAATCTACTCACAGAGAATTTGTCCTCTTGGCTATGGGTGTTAGTGTGCAACTAAATGTCTAATGTGTCTTCTATGGGCCAGTCCATGTGCCTTGATTTTCTGGCTATAATATGGCATTGTTGAGAACAGGTGACTATTGTATTCTGCCATGGTCAATTTTTTGGTTGGTACACCAGAAGTGGCAAAGACAATCATTAATCCTGGTCCCAATGATGTCACCAATATGTCTAACATGCACGTCACCACATTCATACACGATAATGTACGTAACCATTCTGTCAGCACAGCTACACCCTGTGTTACAACTGTAGTGAACATAATGCTTGTCTTCAGGTAAGCACCCTCAATGCACGTAAACTGTACGAATCATAAATAACGGTACTATATAGTATGTACAGTTCAAATGCTCCATGACACTTACCTGCAGATGACTGTTACAGTTGAAACATGTTGTGAGAATAAATATAACAAAGAGATCGGTAGTGCCAACAAAAAAGGGTACCATGCATGTTTGTATATTTGTGAATAAGCACAAAGGTATGTCACAATTAAAAATGCTATGCTGCTGACTTTTGGCCTAGATCATCTTCGATGAAATGGGTGCCAGTGAACCAAACCAGTCACCTTTAAGATGCGGGCAGGATGTTCCTCCAATACATCAGAAAAGCCGAAGATCAGTAAGCAGTGTAAGAACCCAAACAACGAGCATCATTTAAACAATAATAACTCCAAAAACCCAAAAACTTACATAAGAATCTGTGGACAGACCAAACTTGTAATTTAAAGTGTAGCCAAAATATGTCACAATGTACTGCTGCCGAAGGGAATGTTTTAATCTGACAACAGCTTGTTGGATCATGCCCAAGAACAAGGAAACATATCGTGACCATGAAAAGGTTAATTTAGTGACTTCATGATTTGTGTCATGGTAGACTTTCAAAATGCATGACCTGGATTAAATAAAAATATTTGTATGCAAGTGCACAGGAAACAGGAGTAAAAAGTTGCATGCTGATGGAACTTACCACCTGTCAAGCTGCGTCCATCGTCAATATCTGCCCACACCAGGCAGCCGACACCCATCAGACAGACACTGACCCCAACAATGTGCACAATCTTGTAGTGCACTTTGAGTAGCAGACAACTGAGCGCTAGAGCAGCTGTGACAGACACACAGTCCAACAGCTGAAAGAAAAGTTGCAATCTCCAGCCCACAGATGTAAACATAACACTAGAAGTGATCCTTAATTAGTTTGCTACTGCTCTCTGAACTGCATGGGTTACATAGCATCAAATGGACTGATGACTGCAGATGAAAGCAAGTATGTTCAAAGCCCTTCAGTGCTAACCTCTGTGCAGCATAGTGAGTGCATTTTAGAGTACTTTAAATGTAAAACCCCTCAATCCTGGGCAGTAGCTGGTGTTTAACCCCCAAAATCACTGGAGGAGTATGATATTAACCATATCTGGATGCAGAGAAGACAATCATGGTTGCTGTTGTAATGATGGTGCTGTTCACAGATAGTGCCATACTGGTACAATTGTTGTTGCAACTGGTCTGACCAGCTGCACAGCACGTTAAAATACATACATTTATATGTTGCTTATGTGCCCAGTGACGTACGTGAATATTACTTTCTCCACACATCAACCGCAAAATGTTGTGGTTTCCTACCTTGCAGGACACGTGCTGAACATCATACATGTTGTTGTATACATAACACAGCACAGGCATGACCTTACATATTTTTACATATTTCACACTTATTTTTCCTGAACAGATTAAAGCACAAAGACACTGTATGGCGTCACCTGAATGCTTGTGAGAGTCGTAAACTGGTGGGCAGTGACTAACAGGTAGTTGGCCTCGATATCAACAAGGGCGAGCAGCAGGTAGCGCCAACCTCTGCGTCTCAGCACAGAGATGATGCCGCGATCCCACGAACGACAAGACAGCCACGTTGTGAACAGCAGGCATTGCAGTATATAGTGCAGGGTGCTCTGCCCTGTCACACACAACACTTTCAGCATGCAGATCACATTAGAACGTCAAGAACAGAAACCTAATATAGGTAAGGATACTGCAATATTTGAGGTTCTCAGAGAGGTGCTGATGAGAATTTGAATCTTCTGGGATGTGACATTACATTGCTAAGTGGCTCCCAACTGTTCAAAGAACCATCTTCCCTCCCTCATGAAGGTTCCAAGAAGATTACCGATTACTGTTGAAGATGAAGGCACATGCTATCTTTTGAAGTGCTGGCAGCCACTTACCCAGTGACACAGCATCACATTCCAGAGAACTCCCAGCCTCAAGTCAATGTTAATCAGTCAATGCTCACCTGTTGGTAGGCCAACCTGGTACCATGTTGACAGACAGTAGTTACAGACTGCCATGAAGCACAGCACCAGTGACATTACTTGTCCAATCACCAGCGCCCTCCATACAGGCCTGCCAACACACCACCATTGTGTTACCTCTCATATTATGGCTGGAGTACACTAGATTTGTTTGGCTCACTTTGTGCATCAAACAGTCATCTGGAAATGGTACTGGCAGGAACAAACCCCATGATTGTAACAAGATATTTGACTGCAGTGTGTGAGGACACTAACGAGAATGCAGGTGTGAATAAACACCTCCTTCACACTGGACCGATGTTATCTGTCTTGTTTCATCCAACAGAGATTTCATCTATACAGAAATTTGTCATTTGGTCTCAAGACATTTCATTTTTGGATAAGCTGCATCAATCCATGTTTCATCTAAGCAGCAGCATCAACATGATGCATTACACCATTCATGTCTCGACGGAACCTTCTGTGTCACAGCATAACACAATTCGTTGTTCAAGACAGCTACAATTCAGTAATTCACACAAAATCAGACAGCAGAATATTCCCTGACAGCAGTCACAATGCTGCTAGTAGCTCAAAATATACAGTGTCAAATGGTAAGGTGATTAATAATAAACTGGAAAGGATGTGGAAGGAAACTGGCATGGTGTAATTGGAAGTGCTGTACTGGCATTTGTTCGGAGAGAATGAAAAAAAAAAAAAAACAGAAAACCTCAGTCAGGACAGCCAACCCTACACATGCAAAGTGCACAAGTGGCAGGAAGTGACAAATGATAGTTGTCAGATAAAATAATGAACTGCACAAGTACACACAACTTGAGAACTTTTAGGTATCCATCGTGAAGTTCTCATGGGTGTAACAGGTGACCGAATGGAAACAGACACCTCAATCCTTGGGGTACATGACAGACAGCTCAGACGGTGAGCAAGCCTGCAAAGGCACACTTCAATTGGTAACACAAGATACCAGTGCAGATTCAGAAACCAATCACATTACTGTATTGTGATAAAACCCAGAAAAACACAATGTATATGCAACATGCTTCATAGCATCCAATGTTAGAGTCAGGACCCTTCATGAAAGACATTTAAAATACAAACACTTATACCTACACATAAATACTTCCCTTGGAAACCTCTGTTCATGGAAAAACATCCTGATCACTGGATTTTGGATTTTGCTCTATTTCTTAGCAGTATACTTTCCAATACTCATCACCAGTCACCAAGAGATTCAGTTCATACTTTACAGAAAGCACAGTAAGATCTAAGTACTAAATAAAAATCCAGTTTGTGCCCCACATAAAACACAGCCTAATAAAAATCAGAAATAAAAATTCCGTTCATACCGCACAGAGAACATGGTACAATATAACACACAAAAATTCAGTTTGTATCTCAAAGAAAATCCCATCCAATCTAAATAAAAATTATAAATCCATTCCATACCTCATAGAAAACAAACTCCATCTCTTACATAATGACCAGCTCATTAAAGTTGTTTAGGGAAACCACCATTTACTGCGAAAATCATCCAAACACATGAATATACTGTGTGGGTGAGATATGGGGCTTTCAGAGTAAAGTGGGTGGTATATATAGTTACCACCATACTCTAAAGGGTCAATGGAAACCTATTAAATTCTACTAATGTACATACACTGCAATTCATATGATTTGTGGACTGCCTCTTCATTTGTTTGCAAAAAAGAAACAAAAACTGTGTAAACTAAAGGTGATGAGGGGTGAACCAACATCAAGTGCTTAGTGTTGTGTAGCTGAATGTAAATGTGAACACCCTACACGAAAACGGTGGAACCTAACCAACTCAAGTTCGACTGAAGCCAAGGGTATGCTCACGCCCAGCTGGAGATAAACATATTGTCAGGGACTTGTATACAGTATTCACAGTGCCGGCTTTTGTGGCACTTGACAGCAACTCATTTTATTTTAAATATGTTCAAATATTCATTGGAAGAATGTCCCCTTCGCTAGAGCACTGTGACATGAACGTGGCCACTGGTCGCTATGTTCACATCTAAATACAAACAAAGACTACCATAACCGTGAGCGTATCCATGGTATGAGTGAACCTTTAGGGACGTTAATACGTTGCTCAATCCTGAACTGACAACTCAAAGTAACACGACCTGTTGTTGGTGATGAGGGTAAGGAGCCCTGGGCTGTTTCTCGAGGCGGCGACCCTAGGACCTGGCTGGTAGGAGCCTGCATACGAAGGGCCAGTTGCCGGTACGTCGTACGACAGGCTGGATGTGTCTATCTCAAAGCTGGAATCCGAGTGATCGTTAGTCGTGGCAGAGCACTCCACCAGAGACAGCTTCCTGCTGGACCTAGGGACCGGAATATCCGCCAAGCTCAATCGGCGGAATGTGGTAGGGACAGACGTGGATACGGGCGATGAACGTCGCACTGTAGTCGGGGCAGGGGCAGACATGCGCCGGATAAAACGCTTGTCTGAAAGGGATGTCAGGGAACTAGCACGCGGGTAAGACGCCATCGCTGGCGCAAAACTGTTTCGCAATTAACTCGCAACTGGCCTGAAGTATGATACCCTCAATTAGCCATGCAAATCCGCAACACGTGTTTAGCGAGAAGGAGAGGGCAGTTCATGAGTAATATTTTTGCGCGTAACGCAAGAAGCGCAACCCTAAGCTTATACCTCAACAATACATACCATCTTCCCAACTCCGACAAGTATTTATTGGATTTCTCAAATATTCCGTCACCGGAAAACCCTCCCGCACCGTTCCCAACAGACATATTAACTGTGCCTTCGGCCATTACAGCAAATGTTTTTCCTATCGCCGTTTGAATTTCAGAATCCCGTTGGCTAAGTACATTACAATGCACCAATCACAATCACTGTCTCAGTGCATTAAAACCATGGATCAGACTAAAACTAACATCCGACAGACACCATACCACTTCGAATAGTTGCTTGTTAGATTGAGGGAATTTCCAATGGTATTGGCTACCCTGATAAAACTCTAAATTGTGCTTGTTTCATTAAAAATACCAGAACTGGCACTAAAAATACCACTTACCTGTGCCACCGTGTAATGAGAATGTTCTACGTTAAAAGTGTCACTGTCACTTATCATCCGTGCCTCTGATACATAATCCGTGTTGCCCACCATTGGGATCACAGATCACTAGTGAATGGGATAACAAGTGGGAAGTGAATGTATGCGTCACGGTCACCTGAAGCGACTGTAATTTACGTCGTATTGAGTAGGGCTGCAAACATGTACATTGAAGATTGGCTGTAGTTGGTAAATTTAAATTAAGTCGAATATGGTTGAGCCAATTTTTGATTATCAGTTTCGGTTAATACTCATAGGCGATAGCACTGTCGGAAAAAGTTCTTTATTAAAGTATTTCACGGATGGGAAGTTTGCTGAGGTATGTGATAGTAATCAAGTGACTCATTGTGCAATTTTAGCATACCAATTGACCATCTTTAAATCTGACTGTCCAGCTTTCAGATCCAACAGTTGGAGTTGATTTTTTTGCACGTCTGATTGAAGTGAAGGATGGAACTCGCATAAAGTTGCAGCTGTGGGACACGGCAGGACAGGAAAGATTTCGGTACGCAATTTTGGTTTATTGTAATGTAGGAGGCGCACAGTTTTTGTTTTCGTATTGTATCAGAAGTTTTGTAACATTGTACATTGATGTTCTACATCTTCCGTGGAAGTCTAATGTACACAAATTGCAACTCATTGCATAGTGAACTTAGTTGGTGATAAATTTGTGTATATTGTACTTGGAATTTATATTTTTTCTGGTAATAGTAATATTAAAGATGAAGATGGGTGGAGCTTTAATGGAGTGATATTGATGAAGCAACAAAAGTACTCATAGACAAACCTGTCCAAAAAGAGTGTCACTTTGACCACAAAAACCGTCAGTGAAATGAAACTGACGGGAAAGCTGAAGCACTCAGAGAAAATCTTGTTCACTGTTGTGACAATGTAGTCACAGAGTTGACTGCCCTCACACACAGCAGAGTAATGGCAGAAAGTGGCAAACAGTAGTTGTCATATTAAATAAATACCACATATTTTGGACTTGTGGTTTTAGAACATGTGTCTTGGTTCAGAATCCATAAAAATCCATATAAATTTGAGTCCTATGCTGTCCCACTGCAATGTATATACTTGCAGGTCCATAACCAAGTCATACTACCGCAACTCGGTTGGGGCCTTGCTGGTGTATGATATCACAAACCGCTCGAGCTTTGAACACATTCCTCTGTGGATGATGGAAGCTCGCCGCCACATTGAACCCCACCGGCCTGTGTTTGCCCTGGTAGGCTGCAAGTTGGACTTGGTGTCATCAGGCGGACGGCGTGAGGTCACCAGGGAAGAGGCACGAGCATTTGCAGAGCAGAATGGCATGCATCATGTAGAGACATCAGCTAAAACCGGTGCGAATGTAGAGGAAGCGTTCCATGCGGTGACACAGGAGGTGTATACACGCATTCAGACGGGAGAGTATAAGGTTGAGGATGGTTGGGACGGTATAAAGACGGGCTTCCAGCGGCCTGGAGGGCTGGATTTTAACTTGGTTGAGGCAGAGCCTGCCAAATCCACATGCTGTTGAGATACATGGTGGAATAGTCAAACAAGGTGCCTCTGCCTGTGTGTAAATAGTGATGTGTGATGAATATTAGACATCACCAAGTCTTGCTTCCCCATGGGAACTGCCCCTTGCCATATCAAGTATGATGTCATCAGATGCAGGTTTGTTTGTTCATTGGCCAACAGAACAGTATGAGCGCATCTTTGTATTTCATCCTTGTGCTACGAAATGATGGCCAAATTACAGTACACCCAGCTTCTCTACCTTACAATTGTGGCTGTACAAAGAATGAACATGAACTGACAGAACTAAAATTAAAATGCTGTATAAAAAGTTTTGCATGTCCAAATTGCACAGTACAGGATTAAGCTGACCATTCGGTTTTTACTTCACTCATCCAAGACATTTCCTCAGTTTGTTTAGTCATTATTTTATGTGAGAACTGTCTGTTGCCACATAGTGTCAGCTCGTGTACCATATTAACATAGCCCAGACAACCATTCGTGCATGACAGCGTTACGGATGACGGTTGTCAAATAAAATAATGACTCCACATATTATACAAATTGTGTTCATACAGGACAGCCTACTTGACATAACAGAGTTATAAAGTTTAAATTATATGGACAGAATGTAATTCAGATCAAATGCTATATCCATATAATGCCATGCCACTGCGTTGGGCATATCACATTTTGTAACTGTAAGAAAGTAAAACGTACGGGGGTTTTAAATACAGCAGGATCTCGATGTTCATAATTAATTGTGACCAGTAAAACCATCATGAAGAATGGAATTGATTTGCAGTGTAAAATGGCTATAGGAATCTAAGATTTTTTGAAATACAAGTACCAAAAATTTAAAATAATTCCATAAAGTGTAAAGGAGCATGAAAGTTTGTTTTTAATAAATACAAACACTGCCTGGAAGCATAAAATACACCCAACGACTGATGAGCAGTGTGTCATTCAACAAAACATGAAAACAGCTGACCTTACTTAATGACACACTGAGCTGCATGACCTATACCATAGCAGGACAGTGGGGGAAGCTGACTGGCCAGCCACATGGTCTTGTCCTGATGCTTCATAACTGACTGTATAAGTTGGTTATGAAGCATCAGGACACATTGGTGTTAATATGTGAGACCATAGCAAGTCAAAATTGTGAACATCGAGATTTACAAACTTTGGGCCTGTACTGTCCTTTCAGTGCCAAGCACCAAACTGTAAATTATACAAATGCATGTGGCTCCTGTTCTTATTCAACCATTGATGAGCATTTAGATCAGTGATGCCAGATTTCAGGCTTCTCCTGCAGTGTACATGTCTCCACTGTTCTGGGATTGTTATGTAGTGCTGGTAAATAACTACCACTCAGCACTGCGTAACATCCAAGAAGAGCAAGGAACTCATCAGTAATGCAAGTCTGTATGATCAGTGTTACCTTCAAACTGAAGAAGATAATTATTTCTCCATGTTCAGTTCCTGCTTAGTGGAGAATATAGAGCCTCCAGGGGCTGTGCATTCCTAGTGATAACAATGGATTGTTTGAATTGTGCTGTACATATATAAATAATAAATGTTATTAGTTCAAATATTTATATTGTAGTGTGCAGAATTGTGAGCAAACAAGCAGTCTTCTCTGCTTGGCGAAACGTCTCCCATCCTCCCATATACAGAACACATCCTTAACTGCCATACTGAGCATGGGGAAATACCAGCTCTGTAATGCAAGGTGAGATGACCACATGTTACATCATTTTAAGTACAATTCAAATTGAACCTCTACCCCACTTGTGTGTTCTTTCTCATATAGAGGAGGTCACTGTGTCAGGAAAACACGTATTTGTTGCACAAAGGGTGTTCATTGGCAATGCTTCTGCAAGGTAGGTGTCTCAGAAAAATGTTGCTGAGTTTTCTAGAACATCTCTTGAATCAGCAGTGCAGTAATGTTACAAATATGCAGAAGAGTGTAAAAGATAAAGCAGTCCCATTACAGGCCTGGACAGGCCCAGAGGGTTCCAGGAAGTTAAGGTTTCCAGATTTTGCGACAACGGCACGGGATGGTGGTAGGTTGTCAGCCTTGTGCACTGGCCGCCTTTACCACCAGGAAATACTATTTGTACTCATTTCTGTTAGAGGTTGAGTCGACCCTAGGGCCATAGTGTGATCAGAAGGATTTTATGTCAATGAAAAATCCACTGACACCAGCTGGGATCGAACCAGCGACCTTCCAAATTGTAGCACAGCACCTTAACCACTGTGCTACCGCAGTCCCCACAGAAGAGTGTAAAAATACCAAATCGCAGGTTCAGTGCTGGACAGAAAAATGAGTAAAACACAAAATCTTATGTTTTTCTTGAATGATGTATGGTATACATAAACAAATGTAGACAGCCAAATAACAGATGGTGGTAGTATGAGAATCCACACGTAGTTTGTGAAGTTTCCTTTATGTGGCCATATGGTGCAGTCAGTGTATACAGAATCACACAGCAGTGTCTGTCGAAACAGGCGCAGATCATCTTAAATTCATCTTGACGCATTTGTTCAGGGAATTATCATAATAGGAGAAAATGTGGGGCAGTTCACTTTCTTCGTAACAACTGCAAGACCAACATGAAAAGAGAACCTGCCAGTACTGTACAACAGGCACTGTCATGTGTCAAGAAATATTTTCAGAAGGTGTGAGGCCTGGGACATTGAAAGGCAGTACTCAAGAGTCATTCATTCCATTGGCATGTGCAAAATGCGATGATGCCTTGCTGTTCTGAAGGGCTTCTTCCATTCCTCTCTGTTATATACCCTTTCCTTCCACCTACTAGTCTTCCATCCTCCCTCACTTCATCTTACCATCTATTTCTTGGTCTACCTCTCAGCCTTGTTGCTTCCAAATTCATATATAATACTTTTTTTGGGAATTCTGTTTTCTTCCATTCTCTGTACATGCCCAAACCAACGTAATCAATTTAACCTTATTGTCTCGGAGTGAGTTTTTTAACCACTGCATTAATTCATTTATTGGTTAATATTCTCCAGTTTGCTTTTTCATTGTCATATACTGGACCTAAAATTCTTCTATACACTTCCCTTTCAAAAATATTTCATTTCTATCTATCTTTGTTAGTATCCAGGTTTCTGATGCATATGTTAACCTTTTGTCTATTATTGTGTTCTTTAGTCTCAATTTTAGTTTTGTTGATATATTTTTATTTCTAAAAAATTTCTGTAGCATGAAGTATGTTGTGTTCGTATTCTGAGATGCTTCTGTGATATCAGGTAAATTGAACTCCAGGGGAAATACACAAGACACACAGTTCATCTGTGATAAAGCCCTGCCATGCTTAGGGCAAAGATCAGTTGGGCAGTGTGTATACTGCAATCATGTCCCAGCTGAAGTAGCCCTCTACTGAGGACAGAGACAGTACATTCCTCTAAATCACTGGTTACTGCCTATGCAATGAAAGGCAAAAGACGGTTTGTGGTGCATTCTTGTGGCTGAACTGGTATTATTCTGGAGAGGATGCTCCACATGCATGGTATACATTTTAAATGTCATTCAGCTATCAGAACCTCATTGATTCTGCTGGACAATGGCAAGCTGGCTCAAGCCATAAAGCTTGGTACTTGTATTTGGAGGTTCAAGGTCCGAATCTTGACTGGGATATGGACTGGCTGCACGATGCTCTGGATAGTTATCCTCAAGTCCTGCTTGACAAGTTTCTGGGTAGTACCTTGCAATAGGCCATGACTGCTTATACCTACGAACACAGTAACTCCACGGAGAACAGTCCTGCTTGAGAAGCCACTGTTTCCTCAGCTAGTTGAGAACTTTCCCACACATATATACAACACAAGCATGCATTACATTGCTAACTACAGCCCACCACTTGTATTCATCATGAACTACATTAATCCAGTCTCTGCCTTTCCAGCCTGTTTCTTTAAAATCCACTTTTAATATTACACTTCTACCTATGACCAGGTCTTCCAAGTTGTCTCTTTCCTTCAGCTGTCCCCACCAAAACCATGTATGCACATCTCCCCATACGTCCCACATGACCCACCCAGCTTGTCTTTGTTGATTTGATCACCACAGTATTTGGTGAAGAGTGCACATTTAGATGCTGCTCATTACATAATTTTCTCTGTCACCTGTTACTCCCCCCCCTCCATCCCCAAACACCTTATGCCCATGTTCTTCCCTTAATGTGAGAGACCAAGTTTCACCCTTATATAGTACCTACAAGACACAAAATTATAGCTCTGGATATGAAATGATTTGTGAGACCAACTTGATTAAACAATTGTGATTTATTAATCAACGTTTAGCTCAACATGTTTTGGGCACCATTATGCCCATCTTCAGGAGCGCAAGGCTGTACATTAGTGCGTATGGTTTTCAGCACTGTAAAAGACAAGTCAGAGTAAGGTGTTTGCATTGTGATCGATTGTTTGCTGTGTAAGGTGATGGTAGTTATCCTGTGTTATATACTCTATAGGGTGTGTTTTGTGGTTTGTGTTTTGTGTTCTTATCTTCAACGGTTAAGGTATTATTATGGGAGAAGGTGTGGTGTGGAGGTGTTGTCATCTTAGAAGTGTGTGTGCCGTGATTTGTGGTTATTGGTTGCGTATGGTTTAATGTATGTTCAGAATGGTTACAGGTGGTGGGTGGGCAGGTGTTATGTGGAAGAAGTATGTGATTATGTGGGTCGGTGAGTGAGGGGTTTTTTAATTTATAGAATAAAACAGTACATAGTCAAGTTGGTCTCACAAATCATTCTGTAATAAGGCTGCACGGTCACACAAACATCAAATTAGCTCTAGATACGTTACTATTCTTAGATAGCAAACAAAGACAGCTCTGAAATGAATGTTAACACATTCCCACAATTTAATCTGCTCTAAATTTCTTCCTGCATGCAATTTTGAAATGTTGACGCCATTCTGAAATATTTGAACTTGACAACATTTTTAAAGGATCTGTCAGCAATCACTGTAAATAAACAGTCACTGGGTGACACCCAAAACTGCCAACTGCCATGCTGTAATTACTGCCACACCATACATATTTATTGACATACACTATAACACATACAACACTTACAAACACTTGTTTTCAACAGCAAATAGCATTATGTTCTCACCATCACACAGTTGCACTCAGAGAATCACACCCATACAGGATATACTCTTCACGAGACAACCAGAACGGGCCACCAGGCAATCGGCTGGGCTTGTCTAACAACACATCGAAATAAAGTAGTAACATTACATATGTATTCATTATTTACTATATACAGGCTTCCTATGAATGTTTATGAAAATTATAACCACCTATACACATGAAAAGTCAAGATAGAGCTTTGAACCCAGAAACACCTCTTCACAGTCCAAACCATAACACGCACCAATCTACACAAAAGCACAGTACAACAGCAGCAACAGTCCATCAGGAATTTTGCCACAATACTGCATATACTGGACCAACAATACTTAGTACACAATAAGTGCAATGAGATCAACATATATGAAAGATGTTCCTATAAGCAGGAATCCCAAGGACATTAAAATTCAGTACAAAATCATTACAGTGTTAAATGTGGGCTCGTTTATTGCAGTGAAGTATAATTATTTTTCAACGCAATCCCACAATACATTCGTGCATTTGTCCGTACTGTCTCTAGTCTAAACGGTCCTTTGCATTATCAGACTCCTGCTTTTCCAACCACTCATAAACAGCCATTTCCACTTCCCAATTACTAGGCAACCAGCAACTTCCTGAGTCCTTTCTCAGCAACCCAAACAAATTACCTCTCACAAAAGTATTGCACTTCAATATAAAAATTCAACCCCACACGAGACACCAGAACTGTTGCAGTTGTGTCACTGGAAACAGATGGACCAACGACCCCACTGTTTGGACTTCTGAAGCAACACTTGAGAGTAATGACAAAGTGGAAACGGCTGTTGGTGAATGTCTGCGAATACAACAGCCTGACTTCTACTGCAACAGACATTTTAAACTCAAGCCAAGATTTGACAAATTATCACTGTATCGATGCAAACAGTAATGACAAGTTGGTGGAATAAATGATATCAACTGCTAAGATTATACAATGTTACTGGCAGATGAGAGAATGAGTGTAGAGCATCAGTGGAATGACAGTGACAGGAGGAAAACTGAAGTACTGGGAGAAAAACCAGTCTCAATGCCTCAATGGACTGTCTGGGGACTGAACTTGGACTCCAGTGTGAGAAACTAGTGAATAATGTGTCAGCCATGACACAGTTGTCAGCCCTCAGGCGTTACATGAACACTGTGTATTTATCAATACACTTCATGTGTACAGCTGATCACAGTTTTCCTAAAAATTGCTACAGTAATAAAATTTCTGGCCTTGTAAGTCCATCCTATGTGTGTGCCTTGTACATACTGTAAGACAGCTGTGACAGACACACACACAGTGGTGAACAGTGTTGTGCGGCTTGCCTTACCTGTAGATGGTAGAGTCACATACAGGGACCCCACAGCCACATTACAGCTGTTGGGGGCTAGTTGCATCCAAACATCCAGCACTTGGCTGTACTCCGGTAGCAGATTACATAAATCACGATGTAAGCGTGCCTTGAAGCCTGTCAGTTCAGTGTTGCCACCTGCACACACATTCATGTATGTAGTATGTGTTGTCCAGTCTAAGACTAAACTGCATTCAAACTTCGTTTTAACACAGCTACTTTATTCTGGAAAATCTTTACACATTTTATATGCTGACTACATGTGTGCACCTAATCAGGACATCTTCCAGATGTCTACTAGTATCTTGCTGTCATCACTAAAATTATTAAAATCCTGAACATAACACAAAAAAATGTAATTCTCTAAGCTCAAACGTAGTTATGATATTTTAGTTATGCTGATTTTAACAACTGTAAAGGATCTTGATATAAATTTGAGACATGACATTGGATGTAAAACAGAATATACTTAGTTTAAAATTACAACACATTTGTAGAAAGATGTATTTTTTTTAAAGAATGTGTATGAAATTTGTAGATATATCTTTAAAAAGTGGCATTTTCTACATATATTCATAGACTTTAGTATTACAGAACCACTTTTAATTAGCTGCTGACTTGTCACCTGTTACAATGATGAACTACCCTGTGTTACAGACCTTCAGTTCTTATTCTTGTATTTTAGTGGACCATGGGGGGGGGGCTTGTATTAGGTTATTTATTGTGTGTGTGTGTGTGTGTGTGGGGGGGGAGGGGGGCATCTTGTTTGTGCAGGGATTCTGGATATAACAGTAAAGAATCCAGATCTTTGAAACAGTACTTTTAAGGGCTAACATACTCATTCACAATACACATACGTACATTCAAAGACATCAAGCTAGAATGGAAGGAGCAATATTTTTTAATAATACTGTATTACAACAAAAAACTACATTGAGTCTTTTAACCAAGTGTGGCATTCTTCTAACATAAATTCCATGTGAATGTACACACTGCTGTCAAACAGTTATACACAAAAATGTCTGATACTTCCATCTGTATTATGCTGAACTCCTTGACCATGGTCCAGATTGGCCAAAACTTGCTGGAGATATATTGAAGGTAGCTGGAGAGTCTCAGCAACAGTGTACATATTTGCTTTTAATTTTATGACTACATGACCTATTCAGCCGAGAAAGAATTAATGCACAAAACAAGGCCCTATATCTGTGTTTATCTGAGGGATGGAGCAAGGCCACATCAGTCGAACTGTTGACCATGTTAAACTAGTGTACTGTACCTGTCAGTAGGATGTGACACAAACACTCCTTCAGGGTGTTCACAGGCAGCCCATTGGTCACATCCAGAATTGCCTGTGGAAGTCCAAGACTGGTGTACATCATCTCTGGGGCAAGGTATAGCTCTGGCCCTAGAGACACACTCTGTAACAAGCCACAGGTTGCTGACTGCAGCGTTTCATGTGTATGACGATGTGTAATCAAGCACATTGTGATCTGTGAAACTGAGGTTTCCACAACAGTGCTGCTGAGGATTTGGGTCATATGGGATGTCAGGCTGTGTTACTTGTAAGGAATACAGAACCTTCATCTTCAGTGGTTGGCACCAACAAGACACAGCATCACATCCAAGAAAACCCACATTTTTATTATTTAATAGTGATATTTCAAGCGTATCACTAATTTAAACGAGAGTTGACACTGTACTTGTGAGAACCGAATGACACCAAAGTTCACAGATACAAAATTTTGAAGGAGCTCCCTGCCTCCCCTCTTCAATTTTGACTTGTTGATGGAGGCAGCACAGGGCTAAATGTGATTGTGGTCTTATGGTACCTGTGTGCACCGGCAACTGGCTTGCAGCCTGGTGTATTCAAGGGGTGGGGGTCATACCAGACAACACACAATTGTGTCTGTTGTGTATCTGCTTGTAACCAGGAACCCAAATTCCCTACAGTATCACCTGCAGATAACTGCAAGTGGAGGGACTGCTATCAGTTTGGTACACAGTGCCATAAAACTCTACAAAACTGCATGGTGCAACATCCCAGAAGATTATCACCTTCCAAGACCATGTTATATAGTAGAAAATGACCCATACATGGTAACTGAATCACTGAAACATGACAGACATATCCAAGCACACGATTCTTCAAACTCCCCTGTTCACCTGTGTTTCAGAATCTCAATAAGTAACCCGTGCTAGTCACTATGATTTGTATATTGTATCTTAAAACCTGTAACCAAGACAATATGTGAAATTATGTACTGACCCTCGGCTGTCAGCATCTTTTCGTACAGTCACAGATAGTTCTCAGCACTGAAATGCATGTCTGGAATTCATGATAAAAATGGAGGGAAGGAAGCAGTCACTGCCAGGTCAACAGAAGAGACTGAGCAAAACCACAGACCTTTGCCAGAGTGGCCAGCAATTTGACCCACAACTGAATTTGGTGCAGTCTTGACAACATCATAAAGATTGCACTTTGCCTGTTGCTTTTCATGGGTATGGAACTTTGTCTACCACATTAACCCTTTGCCGGCCCTAACGTTCTGAAACGGTCGGAATTTAAACGTCCCCTGCCGGCCTAAACGGTCTAAAACGGTCTTGTTGTCCTCTTCGTAAATCTATTGCGTTGTGTGAACGA
>Ga0123357_10001523_pt1 | contig 24635 bp, 15 predicted proteins | sample TergutEmb28metaG_FD_89873 | JGI IMG/M metagenome (GOLD analysis project Ga0123357, IMG submission 89873) | Embiratermes neotenicus P4 segment gut microbial communities from Petit-Saut dam, French Guiana - Emb289 P4 | ecosystem: Host-associated > Arthropoda: Insects > Digestive system > Gut ...
AACTCGAAATCCTCCTGCGTCGGTGAAAACTTGATATGAACGTCGCCGTACTGGCCCGCGCCGCCGCTCTGCTTTTTGTGCTTGCCCTGTACGTCCGCCGTGCCTTTGATCGTTTCACGGTATGGCACCTTGGGGTCGATGAGGTCTACGTCTACGCTGAAACGGTCCTTGAGCTTGGCTGTGAGGATGCCGATCTGTATCTCGCCCTGCCCGCCGAGCAGCGTCTGGCTCGTCTCGGCGTTGCGCTCGACGACGAACGACGGATCCTCTTCGCGGAGCCGCCCCAGCCCCGTACCGATCTTCTCGTCCTCGCCTTTCGCCTTGGCCTCGACAGCCATATACAGCGACGGCGGCGGAAAATCAATCGCGGGGAATTTGACGACGGCGCTTTTGTCGCAAAGCGTGTCGCCTGTCCGCGAAACAGAAAGCTTTGTCGCGGCGAAAATATCGCCGGCCACGATCTCCGTGGCTTCTTCCACATTCTGTCCGCGCATATATGAAACAGCCCCGAGCTTTTCGGGTTTTTCAGCGGTCGAGTTGTACAGTTCGACGCCCTTTGCGAGCTTGCCGCGGATCAGTTTGATCAGCGATATCCTGCCGCTGCGCGTTTCGAGCGTTTTGAAGACGATAGCCGCCGCGGGGCCTGCCGGGTCGCATTGCACTTCTACCTGTTCGTCCTTCGCGTCCAGGGCCTGATACGCTTTGTGCAGCGTAGGCGCGGGGACGTATTTCAGGATGGCGTCGAGGAATTCCTTGATACCCTCCTGCTTGACGGCGCTCGCCTGGAGCACGATGGCTATGTCGCCGGACACGATGCCGTTTGAAAGCCCTTTCGCAAATTCCGCGTCAGAGAATTCCTCTCCCGCGAAAAACTTTTCCATGAGCTCCTCGTCCGTCTCCGCAATGGCTTCGTTCAGCGCGTCGCGGTCGTCAAGCGTCGCGACGGACGTACCGAACTTTGCCTTGAGCTGCGCCACGACATCGGCGACGTCCACGTTTTCCTTGTCGGTCTTGTTGATAAGGAAAAGCCTCGGCGTGCCGTTCTTCTTGCATATATTCCACGCTTTTTCCGTGCCGACCTGGACCCCGGCCGACGCGTCGACGACGATCACAGCCGCCTCGGCCGCGCGTATCGTCCCGCTGACCTCGCCCGCGAAGTCGAAGAACCCCGGCGTGTCCAGGAAGTTGATCTTGCTCTTGCCAAACTCGACAGGAACGACGGACGTCTGGATAGAGTAGCCCTTTTCCTTCTCCATCTTCTCGTAGTCGGAAACAGTGTTGCCGTCCTCGACCCTGCCCATGCGGCTGATCGCCCCGGTAGCCGCGAGCGCGGCCTCGACCACCGTCGTCTTGCCCGCGCCGCCGTGGCCGAGCATTATCACATTTCTGAGTTGTTCGCTGGTATACCCTTTCATAAAATGATCTCCTAACCTTGATCTCCTAAACTGTCATGATGATTTCGTCAATTGTATATTTTAACATAGTTTAATGTTTATCTATAACGGTTTCATCGTCGGGAACAGAATAATATCCCGTATCGAAGCGGCGTTTGTGACGAGCATGATCAGCCGGTCGATGCCGACGCCGAGCCCGCCCGTCGGCGGCATGCCGACCTCGAGCGCGTTCACAAAATCCTCGTCCATCGGGTGAGCCTCGTCGTCCCCTCTGTTCGCCGCCGCCTGCTGGTCCTTGAAGCGCTGCAGCTGGTCTATCGGGTCGTTCAGCTCCGAAAACCCGTTGGCGATTTCCCAGGTGTTCACATAGGCTTCGAAACGCCTCGTGATCCGGGGATCTTTCGGGTCCCGCTTTGAAAGCGGGCTGATTTCGACGGGGTGGCCGGTGACGAAAACAGGCCCGTCGAGGTCGTCCTCGCAATACCTTTCAAAAAGCTCCGCGATGATTTTGCCGCGCGTAAGCTCCCCGGCGTCTTCGAGGCCATGGGCTTTCGCGGCCTTTTGCGCTTCCTCATCTGTTTGTATCGCGTCGAAATCAACGCCGAGCTTCTCCTTCACGAGATCCTGCATACGGACGCGCGGCCAGGGCGGCGTCAGATCGAAAGTTTTGCCCTGATACTCTATGACAGAGGATCCGCCCGCGGCGATCGCGGCATGTGAGGCGATCTGCTCGGTGAGGCGCATGACGTCTTCCATATTGCCATAGGCCTGATAGAGCTCCATCGAGGTGAACTCGGGATTGTGGTTTCTGTCCATACCCTCGTTGCGGAACATTTTGCCCATTTCGTATATGCGGTCAAACCCGCCGACGATGAGCCTTTTCAGGTAAAGCTCGTTTGAAATGCGCAGCTTCATATCCAGATCCAGCGTATTGTGGTGGGTCTTGAACGGCCGCGCGTTCGCGCCTCCGGCGATGATAGTCAATATCGGCGTATCGACGTCGAGAAAGCCTTCATCCTCTTCGAGGTAACGCCGTATCTCGCGTATGATGAGCGCGCGCTTCACGAATATCCCGCGCACTTCCGGGTTGACGATCAAATCGACATAACGCTGCCGGTAGCGCAGCTCCGGGTCGGTCAGCCCCTGCCGCTTGTTCGGCAGGATCTGCAGGCTCTTTGTAAGGAGCGTGACGCTGTCCGCCTTGACGGAGATCTCGCCGTGCCGCGTACGGAACACCGTGCCGGCCACGCCTACGATATCGCCGATATCATAGGTAAGGAATATCTCGTATTCGCCCTCGGGTATGCCCTCCCTGCGAACATATACCTGCATCTTCCCCTCGGAGTCCACGACGTCGATGAAAGACGCCTTACCCATATGCCGGTTGGCCATGACGCGCCCCGCGATCTGTACGCGTATCGGGTCCTCGTCGGGCGTGTCGGACAGCCCCGCGGCCTCCCGCTCTTTCTCGCGCGCCTCAAAGCAGCCCGCGACGTCCACGCTTTTGTGCGTGACGTCAAAGCTTTCTACGAGAAACGGATCCCGGCCGCTTTCGCGCAGCCCCGCGAGCTTTTCGCGGCGGATCATCCTCATCTCATTAAGTTCCTCCGAGGAAAGCTCTTCGGAGGAATCTAGCATTTGGTCTTCTTTCAGTTCTGCCATCATCCTTTTCCTGTCTTTAACCTATGGACAGTATCTCGTATTGCGCCGTGCCGTCCGGCAATTTGACGTCGACTTTGTCCTTGATCCGTTTGTCGATCAGGGCCGCGCCTACGGGGCTGACATTTGAAATTTTTCCGTGGATCGGGTCGGCTTCGCTCGAACTGACTATGATATATTCTACGGGGTCTTTCGCCCCTACTTTGCGGATTTTGACCTTTTGCCCAATGTGTACGACGTCAGTCTTCACGCCGTTCTCGATCACCTTCGCGTTTTTGATAAGGCTTTCGAGTTCGCCTATTTTGTATTCAAGCTCGGCCTGCTCGTTTTTCGCGGCGTCGTATTCGGAGTTTTCGGAGATATCGCCGTACGCGATCGCCTCCTTCAGCCTCTCCGCTATCTCGGGCCGTTTGACGGTCCTCAGTTCGTCGAGCTCCGCAATCTTCGCCTCATAGCCGTCTTTTGTTAAAAGTATCTCTTCCGCCATTCGTAAACTCCTTCTACTTACTTATTTAATACACCGACTTGAATGTCCAAATAATTTCAGATTGAAATTATACATTTTTATCATCCCAATAGCAAAATGTTTCCGAAAAATGCCGGGCTGCCGTCACCGTGCCGTCACTGCGGAAGCCGCAACATAGGATAATGCTACCTATTGATTAATGTTCGATACATAGTTATATTATACATATCAGGTCCCCAGCTGCATAATATGTCAAACGAAACGGAGAGACGCCAATTGATAAATATCGACGAATTCGCGGATTTGCTGACACACCGGAGCAATCTGCCGGCGGAAGCCCTCGAAGCGCTGGCCGAATATGCGGAAATAGCATTGTTCAATATAAACCTCAAAACCGGGGAAATCCAACTCAATCGCACGACCACCGAACTCACCGGATATGAACCGGGGGATTTGCCGCATTCGGAAAACACGAAAATCGCGCTCACTTTCGAAGAAGACCGGGATATTGTGAGCGGAGCGATGGAACAGCTTATGAGCGGCCAGACTGACCGGTATTATATCGAGTACCGGATGCGGCGGAAAGACGGGACGCTGGTGTCCGTCGGCGAGAACGGGCTGGCGCTCGAACGCGGGGAGGACGGGAAGCCGGCGCGGATTTGCGGATTGGCGAAGGATATGTCGCGGATCCGCTGGGCGGAAGAGAAAGCCAGGCGCGTCGAAAAGGAAAGCAAGAGGTTTGTCGAGGCCTCCAGTTTCAGTGAAATCGCCAGCCGCAACCGTTTGCTGAACGCGGCAAATATGGCGGCCATCGTGATCATCGGCGGTTACCACCAGGAGTACGAGACGGTGCTCCGGCAAGCGCTCCAAACGCTCGCCGAAAGCATCGAAGCCGACCGGGCTTATCTACTCAGGAACACCGTATGCGATGAAAGGCTGTGTTTTTATACCCGGGCATTTTGGGACAAAGACGTCGCCATGGAACAGGCTAGCCCGGCCAACGCGACCGCTTATGACGACGTTTACCCGAGCTGGAAAACGGAAATGGACGAACAGTTCAACATACGCGCGCGCGCCTGTGACCTGCCGCCCGGAATAAAAGCGGCGCTCGGCCCCTCGGAAATCTTTTCCGCGATGTTTGTCCCTTTGTATATGCAAGGGGATTTTTTTGGCGTGCTGGGGTTCGAAAACCGCACATCCGGACATATATTCACGAAAGACGAGGCCGAAATCATGCGATCCGGCGCCCTGGTCATAGCGGCTTCAATCGCGCGCCATGAAACCATGCAACAGCTGAGCAAAGCGAAGGAGGCCGCCATCTCGGGCACAAAGGCGAAGAGCGAGTTCCTCTCGCGCATGAGCCACGAGATCAGGACCCCCATCAACGCCATCATCGGCATGACGACGCTCGCGAAGAAGAACGTCAATCCGGACAATATAGGCTATTATCTCGATGTGATCGACATGTCTTCGAAACAGCTTTTGGCGCTGATCAACGACGTGCTCGACATGTCGAAAATCGACGCGGGCAAGATCGGGATCCAGAGCGAGCCTTTTGATTTTGAAGAGATGCTCGACGGCGTCGTCAGCATCGTGAAAATCAAGGCGGCGGAAAAGCACCAGGCCTTGCTCGTAAAAACCGAGGCCGACCTCTCTCACACCATGATCGGGGATTCGCTCAGGCTTTCACAGGTGCTTATCAACCTGCTGAGCAACGCTACCAAATTCACTCCGGACGGAGGCGAGATCACGCTTGCGGTCACGGACAAAAAAGAATTGATCACGGACGACCCCAGGGACGCCCTGCCCTGGCTGCATATCACCGTAGCCGATACGGGCATCGGGATCAGCAAGGAAACCCAGAGCAATCTATTCCAGGTTTTTGAGCAGGGGGACGGCAGTATCACGCGCGTATATGGGGGGTCGGGACTCGGTCTTTCGATTTGCAAGAAACTCATCAACCTGATGGGCGGCGATATCCGGGTCGAAAGCGAAGAAGGCAAGGGTTCCAGGTTCATCTTTGAGATACCCGTCGAGTGGGGCGAAAAGACGGCGCGCGCTATAGCGGAAGCTCAAGGGTGCGCCACGCACGAGGCGGCGGCCTCGGGCAGACCAGGGCCGCAATGGCTGGGCCGCACCATACTTTTGGCGGAAGATATCGAGATCAACCGCGAAGTCGTGATGGGCATGCTGGATGAAACCGGCGTGGAAATCGTCGTCGCGACGGACGGCGAGAAAGCGTATGAGCTTTTCCGCGACGCGCCGGGACGCTTCGATCTCATATTGATGGATGTGCAGATGCCGCATATGGACGGGCTGACGGCCACCAGGCTGATCCGCGAGCTTGACGATCCCGCCGCCGCCACCGTCCCGATACTAGCAATGACGGCCAACGCTTTCGCGGAGGATATAGACGCCTGCCTCGGTGCAGGCATGAACCTGCATATCGCGAAACCGATCGACTACAAGGACCTGATATGCACCCTGTCTGAATACCTGTAACATAGTATGAGTCTTTTTGCTATAGCGTTGGGCTTTGCTATTGTGAGGGATCCTCGTTGGAATAATCATAGGAATTGATCAGGTCAGACACCAGGGTTCTTTGTTTGCTCGTCAAAAAGCGCCATTTGTAGAAAGCTTCGCGCTCCTCTTCGTCAAGCTCTATGAGCGCGTTTTCGGCGAAAAACTGGGCGAGCGTGATCTCAAAACCCCTGCAGATCGCTTCCAGTGTCGGAATGCTCGGCAGCGTATCTCGATGGTATATATTGGCGACCGTAGAATGTGAAAGCCCGGATTCCTTCGCCACCCGGTATTCAGTCCACCCTCTCGTTTTCGCCAATTCTTTGATCCGCTCATTTATGTTCATAAGGTACTCCCCTATGAATGAAATTGTATTATTCATTTGGAATGCAAAATAGTATTTATAGGAGTGATATATATCGTTTACTTTAACTATACTTGCGGCTTAAAGTGTTTGAATATAAAAAGAAAGGAGCTATCATTCAAGCTCAATTTATGATATAAAATGCAAGGTTTTTATTATCAAAGTCCGTGATATCATTATTTTGAGTTGTAAATATCATTATCCTGAATTACAATTCAAACAATCTGATATTTGAATCGAAGGGTTTCTTGGAAACGCTTTAAATGACACAAAGCTCGGAACCGGCATCGTTTGTAGTTTAGCTAGAGGAATCATTACATGGAAAATCAAGATTTACAGGAATATTTGGAGCAAGGCGTAGCACTGGCGGGGCAATGCAAATACGAAGAGGCGAAAGCGCAATTTGAGAAAGCGCTTAAAATCAACGCGGATTCAGGCTTGGCGTACTTTCATCTTGGATGCGTAGACATCCTGCAAGGCAATACCGCGGAGGGCCTTGAGAACTACGACAAGGCGCTCGCGAACGGATATGACGACGCCCAAATATATTACAATATCGCTCTGCTCGATGAGAGCGGCGGGGATAGTGTTTCCGCTCTTCGAAATTATACCAAGGCGATTGCGCGCGACCCTTCACGCCCTGACCTGCGTATCCGCAAGGCCCATCTATTGCTTGAGGAAAGCCAATTCCCGGAAGCGCTGCAATTGCTTGACGAGACTATCATATCCGACCCGGATGTTTTCGATGGATACCATCTGAAGTTTACCGCGCTGCTCAGATTGCGGCAATTTACAGAGGCGGGAGAGCTTTTGGACAAGGCAATCGGGATGTTCCCCGGTGACCCCGGATTTGTCTTTGACAGGGTCTCACTGTTCATGAAGCAAAGGAAGACCCGCGACGCGCTGGCGGCGTTGGCTGATCTCGAAAACACGGAAGGGATCGACGATACGGTGCGCCGCAGGATTTGCATGGAGCGGGCGCAGGTCTATACCGCCGGGAATGATGTAAAAGCAGCGGTCAGGGCTTTGGAAGCAGCGCTGCCTTTGTCTGACAATGCGGACGGATTTGACGAGGAGATAGTCTTCCTGCTGACAAACACTTGCCTGATAGCAAATGAGTATGACAAGGCGTTGGCCTATGCCCGCCGGATGCGCGAAAAAGCGGTTGAGCCTTACAGCAAAAAAGCCGCCAGATATTACGAACCGTTCGCGCTCAAAATGCTTGGGCGTACGAAGGAATCCTTGCAGTTTTACGAGGAAGCCATAGATGAATTCCGCAATATGTTGCTTGTAACGCCGCGCAGCCTTGATACGAATTTGTTTTGCGCGATGTGCTTGCGTGATATCGAGCAGTTTGACCAGGCGCTTGAAATCGTCGACCGTATCATCGAGGTCCAGCCCGAAACCTCGGAAGCCCACCTTCTGCGATCGACTATCATTGAAGCGCGTAAAGAAAGCGAGGAAGCGGCGAAAAAGAAGAAAACCTCCTATAAAATGCGACCAGAGGAGTTGCTGAAAAATTGAAGGCTATAGAAATATAAATCAGATTTTGTCCCAAATCACAGGTTAGGTTTTAGCATCCATAGATGCTTCGCAAGGCGTCTGAAACATCGTCCGATGTGACGCCTTTGAGTCCCATACTGTGTGGGTCGATCGGTTCGGCTTCGTATCGCTTGATGAAAGTCAACAGATCTGTTTTAACTTCTTCCGGCAGTTCCACTTTGAGATCGCCGGGCAGCGTCACCACGAGGCGAATCACATCGGTGGCGTGTTTTCGGATGTCGTGCGAGTTGATGTGCTCGTTCCGGCTTTTACGTTCGGTCAGATCCAGCCATGCTTTGATTTTGAATGGAATCAGATACTGCGGCATCAGCACGACGATTCCGTCGATTATTTCGCGGCCTTCGAAGAGGATTGAATAATAATCGTGATTGAGCAGAATCGCGGAAAGACTTGAGAGCGAATCACCGAGCGAAAGCGGCACGATGATTTGCCCCTCTTCGGGGATCACATCCTCGTTGCGGGACAGCAGTTCAATCATATACGGAAAGCGGACCTTCTCAGGTCCGTCAAATCTGTAATACTGTGGAGCGCCAGCACTTTTTGCGATATGCCTGTAACCGCCATCTCGAACGAATGACCAAAACTTTCGTCCGAAGTCGGGTGTAATTGCTTCAATGAGCAAAACGACGTCAAGGTCTTTGGTGGCGCGCGCTTCGACCACAGTCTGCTCCAGAATGAGATCAAGAGCCGCGCCGCCTATCAGGACATACTGATCCTGATAATCTCTGAAATACTCCTTAAAAACTTCGATTCCGTGTACCATCAAACTTTCTCCTTGATTTGCTCGATCGCGAGCGCGACGCGATCATCATTTTTTTCCTTATCGGAAAGCGACAGAATCGCGGATATCGGGTCAATCGCTTTTTTGTCGTAGTCATCAAGCATATAGCCGACGATTTGCAGGATAGCGGCGGGTTCGCCGTCCTTTGGTATCACAGCAAGTTCGTCGGGGGGAAAACCGCGCAACTCCTGCTGCGTCAACGCAAAAGTCGGGTAGGTATTGTCAGCCAACATAGAGTAATGGCAAACTGCGGAAATCCCGCCGAGCCGCAGCTCTTTCTTTGGCATATACGCCAACCGTAACGTTTTCTTTACAGGATTTCGTAAGTAAGGTTCAATCGCGGCGAAATATTCCTTGTCATCTACTGGCCGAGAAAAAAACCGTCTACGGCCTTTTCTGTTATGAAAAGGCAGTCCAATACCTTCGATTTCGTCAAGTGCGCGCGTGACCGACATCGGAGTGACGGCGAGCCATTCCGCAATTTCCAGCAAAGTGAGCTGCTCCCATTTTTGATATAGCGCTGTCAGCAAGAGCCGTTGCGCAAGAAATGACAGCCGATCGGCTTCTACAATAGCCCTCGGTCCCGTTTTGGGCAGAAATATACCGCCAAACGGCAGGTAGACAGTGCCGTCGATGACATAGAACGCAATGCCTTCATTCATTAAGCGTTGTTCCGCGTACTTCGATATGGACGAAAGTTCGTAGATACAGGGCAGACCGGATAGCTTCTGTAGTTCTATGTAATGTTTTTTCATGGCGGGCAACGATATATTTTCTTTCGGAGCCGCCGCAAGGCATTCAACGCTGTTCACGGAAAGCAAATCGAACCGGAACTGTCCGCGCAAAATCAGAGGAAGTTTCTCCGCATCCGCGTACTTCTTTCTCGATATTTCAATATGCAACACTTCGCTCAAGTATTCAGACATGAACATATTGTAACATAAAAAATAATATTATAACGTAAAATATGTTGTTTCTATAAAAATCATGTTATTAATGTTACCTGATTTTGGCGGGCGCAAAAAAACCCTTGAAATCATTGAAATTTCAAGGGCGTTTTGGTTGCGGGGATAGGACTTGAACCTATGACCTCCGGGTTATGAGCCCGACGAGCTACCAACTGCTCTACCCCGCGCCATCTGGCCGGCTATTTTTGCGCCATCTTTTCACACAGGCTTTTGGTACCGGAGACCGGGATCGAACCGGTACAATCCTCACGGATCGCCGGATTTTAAGTCCGGTGCGTCTGCCTGTTCCGCCACTCCGGCGCGTTCTCCGCGCCTCTTCCGTCACGCGGACATCGAAAGAGATTATATAGCCGCCGAGGCCCGTGTGTCAAGGCGTATGACAAACATTCTGGATTAACAGTTGTTATCAATGGTTAAAAAAAGATATACTTATTATATGCAAGGGGAAGTATTGATGAAGTATAGCATTGAAAAACTGGAAAATGTATATGCCGCGCTGGGGGCGGATCCGGGAAAAGGGCTCAGTGAACAGCAGGTAAAGGAGATTCAGGCCGAGAAAGGGCTGAATGTATTTGACGACGAAAAGAAAGAGTCTATCCCGCAAAAAGTCCTGCACCATCTCAGGGACATCACGTCGCTGATCCTTTTGGCCGCGGCCGGCATATCGCTGTACCTCGCATTCGTGACAGACCACGGCTTCACCGACCCGATCGTAATCCTTGCAATCGTAGCGGTGGCCACGATACTGGCGGTCCGCCAGGAGATGGGCGCGGAAAAAGCGCTCGACGCGCTGAAAAACATGCACGCCCATATGACGGTCGTCCTGCGCGACGGTGTGAAGCAAAACATCGACGCGAAGGAATTGGTCCCTGGCGATATCCTGCTGCTCTCGGCGGGAGACAAGATCCCCGCCGACGCGCGTATCATCGAGAGCATCAATCTCAAAGTTGAAGAATCCGTATTGACGGGCGAAAGCGTGCCGGTCGAAAAAGACGCGGACGCGGAAGTGCCGGAAAAAGCGCCGCTTGGCGACCAGACAAATATGCTTTTCTCAGAATGCCTGGTCACAAACGGGAAAGCAACGGCAGTCGTGACAGCGACCGGCATGAATACGGAGATGGGGAAGATCGCCGGGCTCCTGATCAATACGAAAAAAGAGCGGACCCCGCTGCAAAACAGATTGGACGCGCTCGGCAGGATGCTGTGTATCGTTGCGGCCATAGCAGCCGCGATCCTTTTCCTGCTGGAGCTGTTCAACGGCCGGCCCGTCATGTATATATTGATGAACGCGGTTTCGCTGGCGGTGGCGGTCGTACCCGAAACCCTGCCCGTCATAGTCACGATCACGCTCGCTTACGGCGTATTCAATATGGCGCGCAGGAACGCGATCATACGAAAAATACCGGCGGTCGAAACGCTCGGAAGCGCGTCGGTGATATGCTCGGACAAGACGGGCACGCTTACAATGAACCGGATGACCATCAAGAGGATATGGGCTTCGGAGCGCGAGCCGAAGGAAGCGGAGCTTGAGTTTGACCATGAAGAACGCGTCATGATCGAGATGATGGGACTCGCGAGCAACGCCTCGATCGAAATCGAAAACGGAGAGGAAAAGACCGTCGGGGATCCGACCGAGACCGCTATCGTAAGGCTCTTGATGGACAAACATATCACAAAGCCCAGCCTGGACGCGATATACCCGAAAGTTTTCGAAATCCCGTTCGACTCGAACAGGAAGCTGATGACGACGGTGCATGAGCTGGACGACATGCGTTACCTTTCGATCACAAAGGGCGCGTTTGACAGAATACCCGTAGAGGCAACGGCTGAATTCATGGATAGAGCATCCCGGATACACGACGAGTTTGCCGACGACGCGCTGCGGGTGATCGCGGTGGCTTACAAATACTACGATGAGCTGCCGGAGATCCTCGACGCGGGCGAACTTGAACACGGGCTGGTCTTCGCGGGGTTTGTCGGAATGATCGACCCCCCGAGAGCCGAGAGCATGGGCGCCGTACAGACCGCGAAAAAAGCGGGTATCAGGACCGTGATGATCACAGGCGACCACGCGGCGACGGCGTCCGCTATCGCCCGGGAGATCGGCATACTGTCGGAAGGGAAAAAGGCTGTCACAGGGGCCGAACTTGAGGCTATGTCAGACGAGGAATTGTTCCGGAACGTCCGGGACTATTCGGTGTACGCCAGGGTCAGCCCCGAGGACAAGATCCGCATTGTACAGGCCTGGCAGGCACAGGGAGAGGTCGTAGCCATGACCGGCGACGGCGTGAACGACGCGCCGGCGCTGAAAGCGGCAAATGTCGGCGTCGCTATGGGATCGGGGACGGATGTATCAAAGAGCGCCAGCGACGTCATACTTGTGGACGACAATTTCGCCTCGATCGTGGACGCGGTGGCCGAAGGCAGGCGCGTATACGAAAATATCCGCAAGGTACTCTACTCGCTGCTCAGCTGCAATATATCGGAGATATTCATCCTGCTGCTGGCGGCCTCGCTTGGCTGGGGGCCGCCGCTCGTCGCGATACAGCTTCTGTTGATCAATGTTGTCGCCGACGGAGTCCCTGATCTGTTCGTATGCCGCGAAAAGGCGGAGGATGACGCGATGAACGCGCCCCCCGTGAAACCGGGCTCAAGCATCTACGCAAACGGGCTGTTTGCGAAAATCGTGACGATGGCGGTATTGTTTGCCGTGATCGGCCTGCTCGGATTCTATATAGGAAAATTCGTTCCGATCTCGAATACCGTCGCGCCCTCGCCCGCGGTGGGGCAGACCATGGCTTTCGTCATCATCGGCTGGTCGTCCGTCATCAATATTTTCAATGTGCGCAGCAATATGAAATCGATTTTCACAATAGGTTTCACGTCAAATCCGCTCCTCTTCGCGGGTATATGCTTCTCCGTGGCTTTCATTGCCTTGATCGCTTTGGCGCCGCCGCTGATGAACATGTTCTATTGCGTGCCTCTGGGCATTGAGCACTGGATTGTGATGATAGCGTTTTCGGTGAGTCCGCTCGCCCTTGGCGAAATACAAAAGCTGACAAACAGACGGCGCGCCTTGAAGAATCACATTCTCCTTGATTGATTTGGTTCGTCCCTGTATTCCTTCGCGACCGCGGCAAATTCATCCGACGCTTTTTCAAAGGCGTCTACCAGCTTGGGGTCAAAGTGGACGCCTGACCCTTCCATGATGATCCTGGCGGCTTCCTCTGTCGAATACGCGTCTTTGTATGGACGCACGGATATCAGCGCGTCATACACATCGGCGATAGCCATGATACGCCCCTCCAGTGGGATATTTTCCCCTTCAAGACCATTCGGATAGCCGCTGCCGTCCCACTTCTCATGATGAGTCCCTGCAAAAGTTTTGGCATGGTCGAGGAACTCGGTGAAATTTCCGAACCCCTCCATCTTCCCGATCGCCTCCACGCCCTTTTGGACATGGGTTTTCATGATTTCAAATTCATCGGGCGTGAGCTTTCCGGGTTTGTTCAATATAGCGTCGCTTATGGAGATTTTCCCTACATCGTGAAGCTTCGTTGAGGGCAGTTTGATATCCATATCCCATGAAAGCAGTTCGTCCATATATACGCCCTCCAGCATGAGCTGTTCGATAAGCCGTTCTATGTATTTCTGTGTGCGGCTGATATGACATCCGGTAGCGACGTCGCGAAATTCCACGAGATCAGCGACCACTGTGATGATCGCGCTTTGCAGCCCGCACACCTGCCTGGTCTTGTTCATCACCATATCTATCAGATTGTTGTTGAAACCCAGCAGCTCCACTCTTTGCCTCTGTATCAAAAGATGGTTTTCGATGCGTTTGAGCAAAAGCAACGCCGAAAACGGTTTCGTCACATAGTCGATTGCGCCAAGCGTCAACCCGGCGTATTCATCCGATTCCGACGATTTCGCCGTGACGAATATCACGGGTATATCCTCATGCCGCTTGTTGCCTTTGAGGATAGTGATTGCGTCATATCCGTTCATACCGGGCATTTCGATATCAAGCAGGATCAGATCCGGCGTCACTTTCCTCAATATATCAAACAGCTTTTCAGCCGAATGCAGCGCATAGACGTCGTAGTGTTTCTCGAGGATGCTTTTCCCCATTGTGAGGCTCACGTGGCAATCGTCGACCAGTATGATCTTCTGACGTTTTTCGTCTCTCATATTCGACCTCCTTCCTGTATCCCGTAAGGCCATACACCGTCCGAGATCTCTTCAAAATTCATTTCGTCCACTTGCGAGCGCAGCCAGTCCACCAATTCCGTGTCCTTGCTGTATTCAAAAGAATCCAACTCCGCCATGATACTGTCCACTCTGCCGACATCATATTTCCAGCAGGCTGCGCGCAGCCTCCTCAAAAGCCCACGATCCGGCGAAACTGCGAGAGGCTTCCCGTTTTCCGCGCCGACTGCTTCGAGCGCGCTACCGATTGAATCGAGAAGCCCCTCCATATATTTGGTGAACACTTTGTTCCAGGCCAGGGCTTTCTCCTCTTCGCCTTCATTCGCGAACCGCTCCAGGTCTTCAGCCTCTTTGCCGGCGCGCATGGCGCATATGCCGAAGCTGGACCCTTTCACGCCGTGGACGTCAATAGCGTAACCTTTCAAATCGCCGCTCTCCAGTTTTTTGCTCATGTCGTCCAGCAATGGCCGGGTAGTCGAGACATAGGTTTTCAACACCGCGATATAGGCTTTCTCATCGCCGCCAAAGCGCTTCACGCCAGCTTCCGCGTCCAGCCCTTTGATCCCACTCCACAAATCCCGCCGCCCTTCGCCTCCTTTGCTCCTCACCCATTGACGAAGCACCCCATCGAGCTGGATCATGTCGATCGGTTTTGAGACAAACACCTGGAACCCGTTTTCAAGAAACATCTTCTCATTTCCGACGATGGCGTTGGCCGTCAGCGCGATGATCGGAATACCGCGCGCGTAGTCCGTGCCTATTTCCTCGCGGATGACCCGCGTCGCCTCAATCCCGTCCATGCCGGGCATCATATGGTCCATGAATATAGCGTCGTACCTCGGGTTTTCCGCGCGTACCATATCGATAGCCTGCGAACCGTTTGAAGCGCAGTCAACATGGATCCCGTAGGGCTTCAGCATGCCTTTCACTACATCCAGGTTTGTCGGCACATCGTCCACGACAAGGACGTGCGCGTATGATAGGTCTATATGCTTGAAACCCGAAAGATTGGCTTGCCGTGAATCGAAGAAGCGGTCGCTCATCAGGTTTTCGGCCACATTGCGGCCGATCAAATTCCCGGAAACAAACCGTTGGCGCAGCCGCACGGAAAAAGTGGAACCCTTGCCGTATTCGCTCTCGACCGCGATGTCGCCGTCCATCATATCGATCAGGCGCTTCGTGATCGCCAGCCCCAGGCCTGTGCCCTCATTTTTGCGGTTCGTATGCGCGTCTACCTGGCTGTAATCCCGGAACAATTTTTGCATATCTTCCGGCTTGATGCCGATACCCGAATCCTTCACGCGACCGACAAGCCAGACGTCGTCACCGTCATGTTCCGCCGACACGTTCCATTCAACCACGCCGGAATCCGTGTATTTGAACGCGTTTGTAAGCAGATTGTTGAAGACCTGCTTGACCCGCAGATCGTCGCCAAACAGCATGGCCGGCAGCTTTTCATCCACGACGAGACTGAACTTGATCGGCTTCTCGCCGATTCGCACGGTATTCAGGGATACGATATCGTTGATGAGGCTTGGCGTACTGTACTCCACCGGGCTCATCTCAAATCTGCCTGATTCGATTTTTGATATGTCCAGGATATCGTTCACAATGCCCAGCAGGGTCATGCCGGAAATATACACTTTGTTCAGCCGGTCGCGGGTCTCTTCATTGAATATCGCGTCGTTCAGCACAAGCCCCGAAAGCCCAATGATGGCGTTCAGCGGCGTACGCATTTCATGGCTCATGACCGCCAGAAAACTGCTTTTCGCGCGGTTGGCTTCCTGGGCTTCCTTTAAAGCGTCTTCGAGCTCGTTTTTGAGCCTGAATGTTTCTTCCATCATTTTTTTCTGTTCTCTCAAGTCCCGCGCGTACGCGGCAACAATATAATCATTGTCGTAATCCACGCGGACAAGCGTAAGTTCGCATGGTACCGGAGTGCCGTCAGGCAATTGATGCATCCATTCAAACCGGCAGCGCCCTTCACGGGCCGCCTCGCCAAGATACAGATCGCATAGTTCCAGGGTGCGCCGCCCGTCAGGCTGGAACTCGGGAGAGAGGCTGAAGAAGTGATCCAGAAAATCCTGCTTGTCCTTCATACCGAAATGTTTGATCGACTCCGCGTTGCAGTCGAATATATTGCCGTTTTTGTCCCACAACATCGAACAGATCGGCGTCGCGTCCATCATAAGCTTTGTGCGTTGATACACATTTTGTATATTTCCCGCTTGCATTTCCCACCCCTCCTTGAATTTTCATTGACTTTCCCGCAGATAAAATTGTAAAGGCCAAAACGCGCAAACAAAACATCCCAAAACCCGACAAAAAAATCGCCAAATACACCCCAAAACGAACCCTTTTCTTGACAACCGACCGACCGGTTGGTAAAATTTTATTACCAAACAGCCGTTCACAACATTATATGCAGTCTGCCTTCAGCCGCGACGTTGCTTGGTATTTTACGTTAGGGAAGCGCTGATAAATGAAACGGAGCCAGTCATGCCAGGGGAGAGACTCTTCGATAACGCCGCGATTGCATTAAACCAAAGCGACTCATATCTGGAGCGGCCGCGACTACAAAAATTGCTCGAAAGCGCCATGGATTACCCGATGGTCATCGTATGCGCCGGGGCGGGCTATGGCAAGACGCGCGCGGTCAACTCATATGTGCGGAAACACGCCGCAACCACGGCGTGGGTACAGCTTTCGGAACCGGACAATGTGGCCACGCGTTTTTGGGAAAACTACTCAAACATGCTTTCGCTATCCTGGCCCGAATACGGCCGGCGAATTTGCGGGATCGGGTTTCCGGAGACGGACGAGGCGTTCTCGAAATACATCGCGGTGATGCGGGAAATAACCGTGCAGCCGGGAAAACACATCAGGGTATTTGATGATTTTCATCTGATCCACAATCCTGCCGTACTCAGGTTCTTCGAGCGCGCGGTGGATATGATACCCTCAAATGTGACCTTGCTCCTGATCTCACGCACCGTGCCCGAAATCAACATGGTCGGCTTGATCATGCGCGACCGGGTCTTCACGATCAATGAAGATATGCTGTGCTTTACGGAAGAAGAGATTGCGGAATATTTCGGACAGCTCAAGCTGCCCGCCACAAGGGGGACTATAAGGAATATATTTCACGATACGCAGGGCTGGGCGTTCGCGGTAAACCTCATCGGCCGTTCGCTTACAAAAGAGCAAAAGTACGAACGTTCCGCGCTTGAGGCCATGAAAAAGAATATCTTCAGGCTCATCGATGCCGAGATTTCGGGTACGGTTTCCGGTACGCTCTTACGTTTTTTGATGCGCATATCGCTGATCGACCATCTAGCCGCCAGCCTCGTCAACGTTTTGGCGAAGGATGACGCGGAGCTTATCAAAGAGATGGAGCAGGTCAACGCTTATATACGTTACGACTACCATATCGACGCCTACCTGATACACCATCTGTTCCGCGACTACCTGCGTCAGCATAGCCAGTCATTGACGGCTGAGGAGCGAAAAGAAACATACCAGGCCGCCGGAGAGTGGTGCGACGCAAACGGGTACCATATCGACGCTTTTTCATATTACGAAAAATCCGGCGACTTTACGGCGATCACGAAAAAGGTCGCTTCGCTCAACGTGCAACTGCCGCAGGATATGGCCGAGTACGCGCTCGGGATTTTTGACCGCGCGCCGGACGAGGTAAAGGCCGGGAACCCGATATTCCCCTCCATGTACCTGAAATTGAAAATCAGCCTCGGCCAGCTTGACGAAGCGGAAGGCCTGGCGCGAAGATATGCCGAAGAGTTTGAGGCGCACCCCGAATCCCCCGCGCGAAACCGCGGCCTTACCGCTATTTACGCCGTCTGGGCGCTGCTGCGCATGGATATGTGCACTTATACCGACGTATATGATTTTGATTTTTATTTTCAAAAGATGAGTGAAAACTACGACAAAAGCCCATTCGCGTTGTTCGGCGCCTACAAGTCCATGTCAGCGATCTCATGGGCTTCGCTCGTCGGTACAAACCGCGCCGGCGCCCTGGAAGAATACATCGACGCGGCCGCGCGCGCGATCCCCTACGTTTCACACGTGCTGAACGGCGGCCTGACCGGATACGACGACCTGCTGAGGGGCGAACTCTGTTTTTGCCGCGGCGAATTTGACGCGGCCGAACAATACCTGAAACAATCCATCGGCAAAGCGCGGACAAACGACCAATACGTCACACTGAACCGGGCGCTGACATACCTGATGCGGATCGCGTTTTTTCGCGGCGATCTTGCGGGCGCGACAGCGAGACTGGAGGAAATGGAAGAACTGCTCAGCGAGAAGGATTACGGCGTCCGTTACTCGATTTACGATGTGGCCTGCGGCGTTTACAAACTATACCTCGGGCAGCCCGAGCAGATACCGGAATGGCTGAAGGGCGATTTCTCGCCTTATACGCATCCTTCATTTCTTGAAAACTACGCGAACCGCATGAAGACGCGGTATCATTATGAAACCCGCAAGTACAGAGCGCTTCTGGCTTATATTGAAAATGAGTCGAAACGCACGACGATCCTGTATGGCAATATAGAGCTGACCGTGTTGAAAGCCCTTGTCTTAAGCAAGCTGAAGCGGCGGGGCGAAGCCATCGCGGCGCTCACCGAAGCCTACGGGCTCGCCGAATCAAACAGGACAATCGTCATATTCACACAATACGCGAAAGATATGCGGATGCTTACCGCCGCGGCCTTGAAGGACGAAGGCTGCGCCATCCCGAAAGCCTGGCTCGAAAACGTCAACCGCAAAGCGTCGGCCTACGCGAAGCGGATAGCCGCCATGGTATCCGAATACAGGGCCGCCCATCATACCGAAACAGAAATAGCGCTGACAGAGCGGGAGATCAATATCCTGAGGGATCTCTCACAGGGCCTTTCGCGCAGCGAAATCGCGGCCAGCCAAAACATATCGGTCAACACTGTGAAAATGTTCATCAACATCATTTACTATAAGCTGGGCGTGTCCAGCCTTCCCGACGCTATCCGGGTCGCCGTGAATCAAAAGCTGGTGTGAGTTGAATTTTCCGGCTATGGGGTAGCGCGGGCTATGACGACGCGGGCATAGGCCTTGCCACTTCCAGCGCTTTCAGGATGAGGCTCGCGTACAGGTCGTTGCCCTGCGATTTGCTGATATGGATGCCGTCGGCGCCCAAGAGGCCCGGGCTTTGCGAAATGGTCATATCCCAGTCCGCGATCGTGATATACGAGTACTTATCATGCAGCCCGCGGATGAATTCATTTGCCGGGTCCATATTGCTGAGCCCGTGGCCTGTCATCATGATAAGGCTCTGCCCGGGTTTGATCATATCAACCACGGTTTGAGCGTCCTGGATCGTGCTGTTTGTGATATTGTTCGCAAGACAGACAACGATGATCGCGTCGTCCGTCAGGAGCCCTGAATCAGACCACCCTTTGAGGATTGAGACCCCTGTCGCCATATTGCGGCTGACCTTCGCGTCGATCGTAACGTCCCCGAGCGTTTTTGTAATTGCCTGCTGCGCGCCCAAGGTCAAGCTGTCGCCGACGATGAACACGGGATGGTCTTTCCAATTGTATGATGGGGTCGCCGAAGAGTCCGTCGCGCCGCTTGAGTCTGGCAGGTATGTCACGTCAGGCTCGCCGGCGGGTGTCTTTACAAATCCCTCAAAATTCGGGTTTGTGACCATCTGCACCAGGACGCTGCCGACCAACACCACAGCAAAGACCAGGATAACGATTGCAAGAGTCTTCTTCATCAGTACTTGGACTCGTCGTCGGTGAACCCGCTCCCGTTTTGCGTCTGGGACAGCAATGTCCTCTCGGCAGTCTCGCGGCCCAGCGCCTCAGCGTAAATCTCGGCCGGCGAACGCCCGTCGTCCGCGGTCGGTTCTATCGTAGGATTGTTGTACGCGTACGAAACATCGGGCGCCGGGACGACATCCTGGTATTGCGCCGGGATATCGCTGTCATTTTGCTCATACATCTCTTCGTTGAGCAAAAACCTCTTTACCGCGCCTTTCAGAAGCAAAGCCTGGCTGTTCATCTGCTCGCTTGCCGCGGCGCTTTGCTCAGACGTCGCGCTGTTGTGGTAGACGACCCTTGTCATATCCGTGACGCTATTGTTGATATGCTCAATGGCCTCGCTCTGGCTTTTTGCCGCTTTAGCTATCTTGTCAAGCAGCTCGTTCATATTGACGATGCCCTCTTCGATCGTCCTGAAAAACGTATTGGCCTCGTCGACGATCCTCGTGCCAAAATCGGATTTTGAAATGGTGTTGGCGATCAGCGCATTGCTGTCGTTCGCCGCGTCCCCGCTCTTGTTTGCCAGGTTCCTCACTTCGTCCGCCACGACCGCAAACCCTTTGCCGTGAGCGCCGGCGCGCGCGGCCTCGATAGCCGCGTTGAGGGCCAGGATATTTGTCTGGAACGCGATTTCGTCTATCGCTTTCATCACGGAGCCGATAGCATGGCTCGCGGCGTTGATTTCTTTCATCGCGTTCGCCATATCAGCCAGTTTGTTTCCGCCCTCGGCAGCGTTTTCGCGTATCACAGCCGTCAGCTTGGACGCCTCGGCGGCGCGCCCGGCGTTTTCCACGGCTTCGGTCGCGATCTCGCCGGCCGTGACGTGGAGCTGGTCCATGGTCGCGGATTGCTCCGATGCTGATTGCGAAAGGGACTGCGCGCCGAGCGACAGCTCGTTTGCGCCGAGCGACAACTGTTCCGTCGCTTTTACCACGTCGCGCACGATCGCGCTCAGGTTTGACACAACGTCGTTGACCGCTTTGCCGAGCGCGTCCTCGTCGCTGGTCTGGACGACCCTGTGGCGGAGGTCTCCCTGCGCCACGAGTTCGAGCACCATGACCTTTTCCGCAAGGCTGTCTATCATCATCCTGAAAGAAACGATCAGGCTGCTGATTTCATCGTTCGATTTTTCCGTATAACCGGTGAGTTCCCGCACCATGTTCTCGGGCGCGCGAAGATTTCCGGTCCTTGTCACATGATAGACCATCTTTTCAAGCGTCCCGAGGGGCCTTTGGATACGGTCCGCGAGATTGCGCACAAAAACCAGTGAGAGCGCCACTAAAATGATCGCAATGGCCGCGATGACGAAACACAGGATGTCCGCCGCGCCGTGTATGCCCGCAAGGGTCACCGCCGCTTCCTCCGGATTCTGCGCCGCGGCTATATCCAATTTGCCCTTGAGAAACAGGATCGCCAAAATCCCGACAACGCCGCAACCGATGGCGCTTATTACAATCACGGTCATCGAGACCATGATACGACTGCGGATACTCTTTTTATTTTCCCCATCCATGCGAAATACCCTGATTCCCTGCAATGTTCATTCTCAAATATACAATCTACAAATATTATATACTTATTGTTACAATCTGTAAATCTTACAAGAATGAGCCTCGCCTATTTTTGCCGCGTGAATCCTTTTCATCATTCTATCACCTAAAAAATATTTTAGAGCGTATTGTATCACAAAACCAATATCTAGCGCTGAATGGACTATGTTATACTTCGATTATGGGAAAATTTATTATGATTAAGAATAAATTGGCTGTCATACTGCTCATTGTGGCCATAGCCGCGGCGGGGCTTGGCTCGTGTTCAAAGATACAGGACGTCACAGAAGTCATTACACAGGACCTTCCTACCGCCGACAACACTCTGACGTCGCTGCTTGATATCAGCCACGCTATGCAAGACGCGATGTCCCAGGGCGAAACCGAGCTCACGTTCAACGCCACAGGCGTCAGCGAGGATGAACTCAAGAATATCGGCAACAACCTGTCCACATTTTGGGGCAAGCCTGTGCGCTACACGATCAACAATGAATTCGACGATATCGATGGCATAGTGCCGGGGAGCGCGGTCAACGTACAGAACATCACGAACAGCTTTGAATTGTCAAACAATTATTATGTTTACGACTATATCCGGAACGGGACGCCGATACCGGACGACAAGCCAAACGCGAAGGAGATCGCGAACGCGCTGCCAGGGATCGCGGCCGGTATTTTTACCGACCCGGGGGCTTCGGATTATGAAAAGACGCTGGCGGCCCACGACTGGATCGTAGCGAATATCGATTATGACGATACGATACCGGGTATCGGCGAGGAGAACAGTTCTTACGGCGCGATTGTCCACAAACGCACAATGTGCCAGGGCTACGCGGAAGCGCTCGAACTCCTGCTGAGATGCTATACGGATATCGAAACAGAACAGATTGTCGGAGAGGCGCTGAACTATACGAACGAAGACCTTTCATCCGACTCAACGGATGAACCCGGCGCGGAAGTGGCGACAGGCGCGGATAGCTCTGGCGTGGACAGCTCTGGCGCGGACGGCTCAGGCACTGACGGTTCAGGCGACGCGGGCGCTGTCCAGCCCTCGGGCGATTGGGGCGGCCACGCGTGGAACGCGGTCAAGCTCGACGGCGCCTGGTACCAAATCGACCCGACATTCAACGACCCGAAGGACAACCCCTCCGGCCAGATCTCACATTTCTATTTCGGCCAGACGGACGAGGTCATGTCAAAAAACCACCGGTGGGCCGATGGCTATTTCCCGGTTTCAGACACGCAAAACTTCCTGTATTTCAGGCAGAGCGGATTGTTCGCGGATGACTGGGACGGTTTTCAGACAATATTAACGGGACTGCTGCAGGAAAGCCCCGTCCCATCGCTCGAGATCGCGGTGCAGGGCGCGTCCATCGACGAAAGCAATATCCAGTTTATTTACAAAGTGCGCAAGGATCTTGAAATGATCCGCTGGAGCGAACAGGTTTGGAACGACATACATGTAGAGGCGATCGAACTCTACTATTCCTGATATAAACCGGCTTACTTTTTCACAAGCGCCAGCTTGTCGCTGTACTTTTTGACGCCGGCCTTGTCGCCGGTTTTTTCATAGATTTTCACAAGCTCTTCCATCGACTCTATATGGCGCGGGCTGCCTTTGAGCGCCCGCTTGAACGCGGCTTCGGCCTCGTCCGCCCTTTCGGCGCCGGCGTAGGCGACGCCCAGATAGTACCACAGCGGCCACCAGTCGCCATAGCGGCTTTCTTTGTACGGCTCGAGGATTTCGAGGCCCTTGCCCCACCTGCCGGCGAGTACGGCGTTGTACCCCTTTTCGATTTCAACCGGCTCTTCGAGCTGCGTCTGGCGCCGGCTGATCTCGCGGCGGTCTTTCTCCATACGGCCGTATTTCAGATATTCGTCCCACGCCAGTTTGGCTTTGATGTAGAGCCCGAGATTCAGATACATATATCCGAGATAATACCAACCCATATCGAAGCGCGGAAAATACTCCGTCGTCAGCTCGAAAAACTCGAGGCATTCGGCTTTGAGCGTCCCGACATAATCCTCTTCTTTCCCGTCCGTGTAAAGCTGTCGCAATATGCGCGCGTAACCGTACATGGCCGAAAGATCGTCAAACTTGAGCACAAGACCCGCCCGGAAATAGATACAGGCTTCCTCATATTCCCCGCGGTCGGCGCAGTCCCTGGCTTTCCGGGTCATATTGTCCACAGCCTTCTGCCCAAAGAGCAATTCGATGAAAGCGATATAAATGCCGCGGTATTTGAATTTCGGGTCAATGCCAAGGACGCGGGCCATGTTCTCCGCGATGATATCGCTCCTTAAGCCGTGGCCGGTCTTGAAAGCTTCCCGGTCCTCGGCTCTCAGCGGTATCGGAACGCCGGAAAACCCCTCCTTCAGATTGGCCTTACGAAGGAAATCCGCGCTGAACTCGTCAAAGGTAAAGTCCTTCAGGTGGGCTTTGAGCCAGGGGCCGACGCGGTCGGGGCGTTCTGTCATATCCTACATACGCTCAGGCGCGCTGACTCCGAGCAGCGCAAGCCCGTTTTTCACAGCCTGTTTCGCGGCGGCAGTGAGCGCCAGCTTTACGAGGCGCGCGTCGCCCTCGTCCTTCAGGATCGGCTCGGCGTGATAGAAGACATTGAACGCCTGCGCGATATCCGTCACATGCCGCGTGATCAACGAAGGCTCGTACATTGCGCCCGCCTCGGCTATGACGTCCGGCAGCGCCCCGATAAGCCTCGCGAGCGAAAACGCCTCGTCTGAGCAGGCGGCGCCGAAATCCGTGGGGGAAAGCAGCGTTTCGGGTGAAACGTCCAGCCCCGTTTCCTCGGCTTTCGCAAGGACGCTCGAGGCGCGCGCATAGCTGTACTGCACATAGGGGCCGGTCTCGCCCTCGAAGCTGAGTACCTTGTCCCAGTTGAATTCATAGTCCTTGATGCGGTTGTTGTGCAGCTCCTGAAAGACCACGGCGCCTATGCCTATCTGCCGCGCGATTTCGTCCACGTCGTCGGCCACGATGCCTTTCTCCTCGATGATCTCCTTCGCCTTGCTGACAGCCTGGTTCAATACGTCTTCAAGGAAGACGACATTGCCGCCGCGCGTCGAAAGGATCGCGCCGTCCGCCAGCCGCACAAGCCCGAACGGCACATGGATGCAGTCCGCCGACCAGCCGTATCCCATGAGATCGAGTATTTTGATCCATTGCTTGAAATGCAGATCCTGCTGAGACGCGACGACATATATATTTTTGTAAAAACCATAATGTTCCTTGCGGTAAATAGCCGCCGCGATATCTCTTGTGATATAGAGCGTGGAACCGTCGCTTTTTCTGATAAGCGCCTTGCCGAGGCTATAGGGCTC
>Ga0123357_10001524_pt1 | contig 24634 bp, 12 predicted proteins | sample TergutEmb28metaG_FD_89873 | JGI IMG/M metagenome (GOLD analysis project Ga0123357, IMG submission 89873) | Embiratermes neotenicus P4 segment gut microbial communities from Petit-Saut dam, French Guiana - Emb289 P4 | ecosystem: Host-associated > Arthropoda: Insects > Digestive system > Gut ...
ACAAAGGAAACAGCAGTATTTTGTGTACCTGAGTTGCATTCCGAGTAACAGTGCCACAACCTTGAGATCACCACATAACTTCCACTTAAATTCGTCATACTTAATCTTTCCCAACAGTAGCTTCATGCTTTCATAACTTTCCTTCATGTTGACTGCTTGAGCCAACAGAACGGAGGGGAATTTATTTCCGTTGCGGTGTAAAACCACCTTCAAGCTCACTTTTGACGAATCAATGAACAACCGCCACTGATCTGGGTTAAATTCATGGCCAAGAACTTCCATAACGGAACAAACATCCTTGCAAAACAGAACACCATCTTTCTGGGAGAAGAAATCCTTGAATTCTTGCAGGCGCCCACGGTATAAACACACCTTAGTGTCCTGACGCAGAAGATTCCAGCCCTTTAACCTGGACAGAAAAACGTGGGTGATAGAGAAATTCTGGAAACATGTTTGAATTCAGAGTCCAAAAATACATCATAAACAGACATTCTTCCTTATGGGCCAAAATCTTTGTTGACCAGTGTTACCAGACCTATCCGACCATCCCTCTTTTCCTTTATAATTTAAATTCAATTAAAGCTCCCAGATCTTTAACTGAGTTAGTTCGAGTAATAAAACAGTCCCAAAGTTTGTATTTAAATAATAATAATAATAATAATAATATAATTGTGCTATCATGGAACAATAAACACCACAAGACTCCAGCACATGGTGAGACACGGGCATTGCAAGAGTAATTCACCGATCCGTTCACAAGAGTGAGTCGACAGTCCTTAATGCAGTCAGACGAATTCAGCTCACAACTTCATACGCATTTCTTTATGACAAATGTTACCTGCTCTCTTCCTGACGATCCGAATAAAGCATCTACCAGATGTTCCACCCGCATCACACTCTTTAACCCGTCTGTCTAATGATGTTTTGCGAAGTGTACTAGTTACGAATCTTCTCAGGGTACAAACAATAAACTATTTCAAAATCAAAATATGCCTCTAGCTTTTATCCAGTTCCTGTAATGCCATTCAAACTTGACCTATTGACTTTTATACAGTAGAGTATGAATGGCATTCAGCAATCGCGTTAGTGGGAATGATATGTCAGTTTCCTTCAATGTACATATGGCTGCCGACATGCACAGGAACTCAATTAAATGAAATATATTTGAACCCTGTTGTATATATTCTATTGATATATTTCTGTAACACGCAAAGGCACAAAACAGTTCTATTTCCAAATATAAATCCCACTTTACTCTTTCCCTTGCGTCGACAAATTTATGAGGACGAATCAGTAATTACCTTCACGGAGGAATGAATAAGTTAACAACGCCGATTCAGACATCTGTGGTTATAATTTCTGCTAAGATCTCTGAACACTTGTGTCTTAATGCAGTTGTGCTCCGGCCTCTCAGTGTTATGAAATCAATTTACGTGACATTTACTGAAACTAAATATCTAATTACGTTCATTACATACCGAAAGTCATACAATGTAGCGTTTAATATAACTTGCTGGCATTACATCGGTACGAAATTGAAGATAATCAAATGGAAATTAAATATAATACACATTTAAAAGGTGATATGGTAATAAAAAAAATGCTTCCAGTTAATCACGGTAAAGTCACCTTTGACTTTCAACCCGCAATACCCGTCCACACAAAACAGTCGTGTTAACAAAGGCTGTTTAAATTACAGAGAACATCCAAGTGTCACATTACTCTGCGGTTGACTGTTTAAACGGGTAACAAAACTACATGTGAATTTGTATTATTACTTGACTCCGTCCCAGAACGTTCGGTTCAAAAATTCAGATGATTCGAAGTCGCGGTTAAAAGGCGTAATCCTGACATTTCGTGAGACTTCATGTGGACCCATATATTCGTGGAACAGCAGCAGAGTGTCAATGGTGCAGCCCGGTACCCTTGTTCAAACTTAACTGGAAAACGGATGCAGCAATTTAGGACGTGACTCCGTAAAACCTGGGAGAAATTTAACAACGATTCAGATAAAACTATTACCTTTACATTCATTTCACCTTCCCGAAATTCAGATGGAAGTAACACTTCCTCCTACAAGCTATTACACTTTTACCAGACCACATCCCCTTCCTTCAAACAGAACACACTCTTTTCGTAAAAGCATATATATATATATATATATATATATATATATATATATCTTACAAACGCATGGATCTAAAACTAATTTCTATTAGAACAAAATAAAATTTGTCGCGTACAATTTCATAATTAGAATCTAAGGCTTTCTAGCATGTGACTCCTTGTGGAAAAGTGTATGAGTATCGACGTTTCGAAAGACACACCCTCCCTTGAAACAAAACACACTTGTTTTCGTAAAGGCATAAAATCTTTCACAAATTTAGCTTAATCGGCAACTTTAGGTCATGGAACAGGAAATGCACAAACAAAAATATATAATCACAATAGTTCTCAGTCTCAGCCTCTTTAACCATCTGTCCATGCACTAAAGATAAAACACATTCGCTGCACTGTTTCCCTCCTACATGTTTCGGCACTCCCGAGTTGCCATCTTCAGGAAATTATTATGTTGACATAACCTGAGCCTCTGAACCCCAGGAGTGCCGAAATGTGTAGGAAGGACACAGTGCGTCGAATGTGTTTAATCTTCAGCGCATGAATAATTTGTTAAACAGGCTTAATTTTACGTAATGCAAGGTACTTAAATTATTAATTTTCTCACGCTGTTTGAATAATTATAACACGAACCAAACGGAGTTAACTGTTACGGTTTAATCAGTATCCGAAATCGTTAAATTTCTTCTGATCCAGAATTATAGATAAATGATTATCGATAACAATTCATTTCAGTCACTGAATTAACCAGACGTTAGTAACAGTTGAGTTTCTTACGGTGGTGGTTTTAGACATTTCTGCTATGTGCTTTGACGGCGTATAGACTGGTATATATAATTACCATCGCTGCGGATAAACATCCTGCTTCTGTCTTTCGAAACGTCGATATTCACACATTACTCCACAAGGAGTCACATGCCAGAAAGCAGTCGATTCTAATTATGCAACTGTACGCGACGAATTTTATTTTGTGCTAGTAGAAATTATTTTCATATTCATCAGTTTGTAAGATATTTATATATAGATATATAGATATATAGATATAAGCCTATATTTTTTATTAAACATAAATGGTGTAAACTGAAAAGACTTTGTTTATCTATAATTTCTGTAATGGCTGATAACCGCAAAAAAATGCAGGCAAAAAAGAATAAAGAAGTTAGCATGGACTCACGTCGTGTGACAGCAGTCTGTGTTAGGGCGATGCAGAATAGAGCAAACCAGGGTAAAAGAAACCATTTCTCATTGCCCGTATATCCTTGCACAGTAGAAAGGATACAAAGAGAGAGAAGGAAGAATTGTGATGAGGCCTGTAATGGCGGCCATCATTGTGACACGTGCCAGCGCCATGACACGAAGCTGGAATTCCGAAGGAATCACGTCCATAACGACCTAAGTCATTTCAGACATTCCCCTGGCTCTAACATAGCCCATAAAAGGCGCAATGTTCTGCCATATAGTCTGAGATAAAAGTGTCCGCCGGAAACTGCAGCACTAATTTCATTTAAAATTCCGACAATAATAGTAATGGACATACACAGCATGGTGTTTATAATAATTTCATGACCACTTAACAAAGCCATGCCTATGTTCTATCCTAAATGATAAGAATACTAATTGTGCAGTTACGTCACCATTATAATGAACGAGAAGTTTTCTGAATTACATGCGTGGCACTAATTCTCATGATTATAGTTTACGTGCCAAATTTTCACATAATGACGCTGCGAACATGCTACCAAAAAAGACGATGTGTAGGCCAATTCACCGTTTATGGAACGCCATGTAAGTGTAACAAACACTCTGTACAAATAAATGTACAATACTGTCAACACAACTATTTATTGGTTCACGTTAAATCAAATTATTCATTTATAGCCTCGTAAAAACAAAGAACACCCTGCATCACATTTCTGTCTACATTTATACCTTAAGGAAAATACATGATTACAAGACCATCAATTCTTCAATGTCACTGTGTGTGTGTCTGTCTGTCTGTCTGTGTGTGTCCCCGTCATTTCCACATCCGGTTAAGTTAGCAGATTATCATGAAATTTATCATTAACGTCGTGCCATTATGCTACGTCATACTCTGAATTTTCGGCAGCCAGTAATAGTAACATGGCAGACAAAGGAACGTATGAAGTGGCGGCGACATTGACTGTTAGGGTCTTCAAATGATACGTGGTAATAATTGTATTAAAATGTTCAGATTTATTAAAGTAATTTTCTGTAGATTGTACTGTATAATAAAGATATGGGGCTTGTGTGAAATCCTTCTCTGATTTTCTGTTTGTTCACGATAACTTGAAATAATAAGTGAGGACAGGATATAGATCTTCAGTATCAACATGTCTACCCATTATGTATGAAATATTGTCTGACAATCTACCATTAAAATTTCTGTGGTTGGAGGTTTCCAGAGCGTTGTTGATGAAGATGAGAATCTTCTGGGATGTGACCCCGGGTTGATTGGTAATTTGCTACCGATATATTAAGGAACTCGATTTCAGTAGCCGCGCCGTCTAAGACGAAGGTCTGCGGCCGCTCACCCGCTGAGATCGTGGGTTCGAATTCCGCCGGGGCATGGATGTCTGTCTGTTGGGAGTGTTGTGTGTTGCAGGTAGAGGTCTCTGCGACTAGCCGATCACTTGTCCAGACGAGTTCTACCGACTGTGGTGCGTCGTTGTGTGTGATCTAGAAACCTCTTAAATGAGCAGGCCATGGCCCGCGTTGGGCCGCAGCGCCACAGGAAAAAAAATATTAAGGAACTTACTGCCTCCCTTTTCAGGACAGTCCAATTTCCTTATTAGACTAACCCTGAAGTCTGAGGCAGCAAGCTCCTCCTGACGTTTGTGCACGTGACTAAGCAACATGGTGTCATATCCCATCAGACTCCAATTTTTAATTACAAAATTGGAGAAATTTTAAAATGAAGGCCATATTTGACAACTACAAAACAAAAAAATTTGTACAAATTTATTAATTTTAAAAATAAACAATTATCTTTCAAATATATTCGTTAGACTAGAAGTCGGAGTAACAGGAATGTAGACTTCAGGAATTAAGTTCTGAATTTATTTTGCCTATATTGTATCCACACCAGATCAGCCCCGAAGCCCACCCAGCCTCCTGTACTGTACAAAGGGTACCGGGTCTCTTACCCGAGGGTAAAGCGGCAGGGCCGTGGCGGTGACCACCTACCCCATCTAGTGCCGAGGTAAAAGAAAGTGTAAAGCTAAAAATTCGACGACCCTTCTTGTGTTTTGCGGCATGTTGCAGGGTAAACTTTATTTTTACTTACTTACTACTTGGGACTACGGCTCTCTGACAACCTTGGACTCCTTAGACACGCACGTCCATTCTCCCCTGTCGACTGCCTTATGTCGCCATCTCCTAACCTTTACCTCCCTACGTACTTCTCTACATCTTCCAACCATCTCAGTCTAGGTCTTTCCCTTCTTCTACTTCCCTCCGGTTGACCCTAAAATATTTTCTTAGCTTTATTTCTCTGATCCATTCTTACTGCACTCCAATCCGTTCCAATCGATTCTTTTTAATATCTGCAAATTTTAATTTTAAATACGTCTGTTCTCTCTTACGGTTGGGATAATTTACCTACTGTAGCCAGTACACATCTACATCTAAATGCTGAACAAATGAGCGTATTTCTCGTGAAAGATCTAACGGTCTGTTACAAAGTACAGATTTAACATCACGTAGTACAGATTCAAATACGTAATAAACACGAAATTGTAATGCATTTGAATGCAATCAACACAAGCTTTACTTTCCGAATTAGCAATTGCAATATGTGAAACATCAATATGTGAAACATCAAACCCCATCAAAAACAAATTACCTTAACTAAAACATTCCCTTCAATACGTACGTAATTCAGGGGATCGAATTCCTGTGGGGGCGAGATCTTCCGCGCCGTTTAGACCGGCCCCGAAACCCACTCAGCCTGCTGCACAATGGTTGTCCGGTGGCCGGAACGTGGTACTGATCACCCACCACCCTCTAATGACGGTTTGCGAACGAATAGGTGCTACACCTCCGCCTCCCCTCTGCGCTTCTATAGGCTTGTCAGTCTATCACGTAAACAATACGACACGTAATTTGATTCTGTATTATAAACCGACAGCGTAGTTCAATGAACCACAAAGAAAATGAATATGTAAAAAACAACACAGAGACATTAAACATACAAAAAACTATCCGTAATTCATTTCATGATGACGAGGTGTAAATGCGTAAGAGAAACTATCAACTGCAAACCGCACGTCCCAAGGGAATGGAATGGACTGCGAGAGGTAAGACCCACAATGCACTGCGTGACCTACGGCCTACTGCCAGTGTATCAATCCGACATATATACCTACATTTATGGGATCGAGATTATCACGGTTTTGGCTACGAAGATAATGGTGGCCATACAGCTGCAGTACACGGAGTCGGTAACAATTTTTTAGATTTATTAATATATAAGCATATATATACATATACGTGGTTGAAATTAATTATATATATTAATGGTGTACACTCTCGTTTACTAGTCATGATATTATAGACAAACCTGCAAGCCTCAGCAAAAATGTGAATATCGCAGGCCGCCTGTTATAATGAACAGCTTGGTGACCCAAAGTGTGAAGCAAAGGAAGCGGAGCTGGTCACCTGACAGGTGCATTGATTGTGATAAAAAAAAGACAAAATAGTATGAGTTCCTAGCAGAACTCTTCTAATCTGCTTTATATTTCGTGCATGTATATACCAACAGAACTAATACCACCAATTTTATACTTTGTCATTCATAAGTACATAGGCCGTACTCCGTCTATTTTAACCATACGGAAGATAACTCCAAAAGGTTTCGCACCTTCGCCATATTTAATTAAAATGTTCTGTTCTTAGTGTTTTGTTGCGCACGATCATAATCTATTTCAATAAGGAGGTTACTGTAGCGGTAATGCACTATACTTTTATTCGGAAATTGCCAGGATCTAATCTCACACAAGACACTGGCTGCCATAGCTGAAGTGTATAGCTGTGGCACTTAAATTCTACAGAAAAATGTCGGGTTAATACTTCGGTTAGGCCAGAACTGCATTCTTCTAACTCATTTCCAGTTTATCCTTCACCAGTCACCCTAGAGCCAACAACACAAAATAACAGCTTCGTACACAGATTGATCTAAATTTATATCAAATTTTGCATGTTAACTTCTTGTTGTTTCTTTGGTTACGCCATAAAATATCAATCTACGTGAAACGTTCTCTTGTTTTTCATTTTCTGTTTCATATTTTATCAAAGAACCTTGACAAAAGGTAATGTGTTTCGTAGATTATCCATTATTCCACGTCACACTAAATATGATGGTGCTACTGCAGCTCCGACCTCAAAATGTCGAAGGTCCAGCATGTTATAACTGATTAACTGACTGTGAAAAATTAAAAAAAAAGACAGGCCTGACTTTGTTAAAAATTCCGTGAAAACTAATCAATTATCTCAGGCGATGAACAGAACTGAGCATGCACAAAAACACATATCTGACAGACATGTTTTCCTGCCTTAAAAACCCCCAGGATAAAAGTAAAGAGAGCAAATTTTAAATTTAAGTATTTTCTCTGATTAATTAAAGAAGTGCTGTGTGATTTCCCTCAGCACATCCAGGTACGCGATTGTTCCACATGATTTCCAGTTCTTTTTTTCAATTATCATCGTACAATTCGACGCTGCAATCGTACATCTTCAGATACTGACAGCGTCTTTAAACAACCCACAAAACAGAAGGCCGCTATGTGCTGTACTTTCAAACGGCAAGACATGGCCTTTAATTTAAATAAAGTACTTTTAGGTGAATAAATTTGGAGGTTTTAAAATTCGGGGTATTTATATAAAAATTGTAACTGGATAGTATAAAACATTAATGGGTATTTACTGTTGTAGAAACTTCATGGAATATTAGCCCGGCGAGCGAACATTGAACACACCATTAAGCTTCCAGATCGAGCGGATGCGTCATATAAATGTTAGGCATTAGCGAACTGATTCTTCTCATTATCCCTGTTTTTATCACAGATTTTATGGTACAGCAGTGCACTCTGGTGCTACTCACTGTTGCGCTACAAAATGCATCGACCTTCTGGAAGCTTCTTTGATGTTCATATAGCCTTCAGTTCGAAGCTCAATGACGTCAAACGTGTCTGTACCTTTCTCAATAAAAATACATAAAAATGATGTGGGTTCGTGCCTCATAGAGCACCAGAACCGGAGGTGCAAATTTCGCTTTAATCTTGCATGAACCAACGCGTCCCCTTTCTTCCTGTGTTTCCTTGTGTAGACAGAGTCATGTCGCAGGGCTGATACCACATCCAAGAAATTCTACTGGACGACTGAAAGAAATTTAATGTTCTAGATTTAATCCTAAAATCGAAGACGTCACAAATCTTAGTGGTTTTTACCTCAGGAACTTAATCCTAGTGAGCAAGGACTTGAGAAGGTAAGTAGACCAAGAAATTCCCTGCCCCTTAGGGATCATGAATGACATTTCTCTGTTTAAAACTTCCTGCCACTGAACCCAACCATGAATGTCATGACTAGCCCACAAAATCGCGCCTTATTTATCTAAGATGTCTGTCTGAAACATATCTAATTCTAGGAAGAATTCAGCTAGATATTATCATCAACGTCCATAGTCTTCACGTAAATTACTCATTATTCTTGTCAGATTTGAATAAAACTTGAATTTTCTCCGCAGATTGGGGAAAAATACTGAAATATCAAATTTTAAGAAAATCCGTCCATCGTTTCATACAGACGGACGGACAGACAGACATGACGAAGCTAGTAGTAGCTTTTCGCAATATTGCGAACGCGCCTAAAATTTGCGTTGAGAAAACGCTAACGTATTATTCACCATATTCCGACAAATACAGAAACACTTAAACAACCGTCGCGTCAAAAACGTTTCATCACTGCAGTCCCACAAAGAAGATACAGAAGAAAACTCTACTATAAATTTTTTTTGGTATCCCTGACTCTTATTTAGCCCTATACCACATCCCGTTCCCTATTGGGAACATTGGTATTTGAATTTCATACACGCATTATTCCCAGAGAGCAACAGATTATGACGTGGTAATGACTTTGACCACTAAATGGTAGCAAAAAGTCGTTTAAGCACTCTTTCAGGTAAATGTAATCATGAAGTCTCATAAATATATATTATTTTTTTACAAATATAAGTTTGAGTTTATACTATCATGGAGTAGAGGGTTACGTTAGGTTGACACTATACGGTGTTCTGTTATCGTACTTTTTCTAAGGTGACGTTAACCTGGTCTTAATATTCACAGGCGAAAGTCTCCACCCTGGAATCGTGTTACGGCTTGACGGAAACCCAGTTCAGGGTCCATGAAGTGATATGAAGTGGTCTCCAATATATCACAGAAGGGGATCTGAATGTTACGGTCCAATAAATAGAGAAGTTTTCAGTGAGACCAAAATAAATGCAGCGTCCAACAGATTCGAGCATAGACTTTCAAATACTCTCTGGAAGGGGTTTTGAAATTCGGTTCCTGTGTTTATTCGTAAACCGACAGATCCAACTGATCCCTTGACAGAGTTTAGTATGTAAATGGAAAAGAGAAGGTGGGATTTAAGGCTTGAAGTGTTCACGATGGTTGCCTATTCGGATTACGGAATTCTGGGATGTGATACCGTGTGGCCTTATCGGTGTATACTAAGGCTGCAGGAGGAAAACGCCTTCTGAACCTTATAAGAAGAAAATGAAGCAATCATGTTCTTCCTGAACGATAGGATTCTTGGAAATATTTTCTGCACGAAGATACAAAACAGTATATGCGGACTGCAAATTAATGCTTGCACAAACTTGAGGGGTGAGCTCCTCACACCAAAAAAGGGGGAAAATTTCATATCATTGTTCATCAACAAAGAGTGCATTAACGTGTTCGACTATTCCTTTAGATTTTTGTCCGCGGGGACTCTCAAAACTTCTAAGGTATTCAACTCCATTTGACAAAGAAGTGACACTTCACCAACGTAATTTTTGTGCCTGTAAAACCGTTCGTAACGGCCCCTGGACCTTCAAAAAAATGCAACACATAATGATGAGGGGTGTGTGTGCCTGCATTGATCTAGGTGGAGGAAATTTAGAGCATTTGTAGTAAATTGTGACTGGATAATCAACAATAATTCTTTTTTTTAGTCTGATGTCCTCTGTCTACTCATTGTAGAAGAATACGGTTATTGTTGCTCCTGACCTCACTCAACGTCATACAACCTCGGTAGGATTACTCCGGACGAGATATCGGCCCACAATACTAACTCAACAGTAATCAAATTTGGGACGTGTTTTGTAAACGAATCATATGAGGTTTAAATAAAATATTATACAGTTTAGGTATTTATTGTTGAATGTTACCTTTCAACTGAAATGAAGAAACACTCACTCCCAGACATTACTTTACACAACCGTTCTTCTCTGTTGTTTTTATAAAAAAAACTCGTTCTTGAAGACTCTCCAACATTTTACACACATCTTCTATATTTCAAACGAATTCTATCAATATGTGAAAGCAACAGACCTGAGTGCCTGAGTATAAAAGAAGAAAAGGAAAAACAGAATGAAGAGTAAGGAAGTTGGTGTCAAGGAAATTTTTTTCCTGGAACTAGTGAGTAAATAAAAATATAACAGGTAAGAATCAATAACAGGAAGCCCACGCTAGAGAATATCGCATAAATCATTCGACCCTTACTATAAAAGTTGCAGCGAAGAAAAATTCGCACGTTAACATTTTCTGTATATTTGTAATGTAATAATACTGGACCATCTCTGTCGGATGAATGAGCACCATGATGGGACAGACACTGTCACTCCATTACAAATGGTCGAGCGGCCCACGCATGGGGCTCCGTTTAGGGGGAGGGGTACCCCTACATAAAGCAATGGGTGGCCGGAGAAGTGTATTAGTTTAGTGACTAGGACACGGGGTTTGAAGCCCAGTGTAAGCAAGAGTTTGATATGTAAATTAGATTGGGGTATATATATTTACACAACGGGGATGACAAACCTTATGGTTTGATATGTAATTTGTTTCTTTTTGGGTAATTCCCCGGCGTCTGAGTTCTAATTGCTGACGTTTCGGAACTCACTATCGGTCCAATCTTCATAGGCAGGTGAATGAAGTATGTCAGTGGAAGGATTGTGTGGGGTATTTATACCTGGTTGGGTTGGAGTGGGGAAGTGGCAGAGCCAATAGGAAGTAGTGTGCCCGTACGGGCACACTACTTTCTATTGGCTCATTCATTCACCTGCCTATGAAGATGGGACCGATAGTGAGTTCCGAAACGTCGGCAGTTAGAACTCAGACGCCGGAGAATTACCCAAAAAGAAACAAATTACATTTAGAACACGGCGAAAGCTTAAAAACAAGGAAGAGTTTGATATCTTCCCCACATCGTCTAGATCGACTAGAATGTCACCGAGCCCCCCTATACAATGGGTGAGAGGGACTCTTTCACCAGAGCTATAGCGGCCTGGACGTGAGGCTGACCAATCTCTTTCATCCAGTGCCGAACTTGGGAATGAATAAGCCTTACGCCTTCCTGACGTGTATTAGGACATTTCTTTTGCATTTATAGAAAGCAAAAAGAATGAATTCAGAATTTCAAAACTAAAAGGTCTTTCACATGCATACACATCAATGGTCTACAAAAAAATCCTTTTGAAATGACTTTTAGGCCTAATTAAAATTCAGTGAAGCAACACGCAACTTGCGTTCCACAGAACTCAGTTAATTTAGTTAAAAGTGTCAGTAATTTCACAGATATAATGTAGAGGCTGTGGACTCTGTTCACGTGTCTGACAGTACGTGTCTTATACTTAAAACAAGTTAATGAAATCCCGGCTTCCACAAAGTAAGGTGCATTCATTATGTGACAGAATATTATATTCCTTCATTGAGATGTAATTAGGATACAAAAATTATTTCGTAGAAATTCCTTTGCCTCTTGCCAGTCACCATATGATACACACTGCGTCTGCATGTTGACAGATTACGTAACCACTAACAAACCTGGACTAACATGTGTGTTAAGACTAAAGGATAAATTAATAAAGTGTTTAACCTCGTGGCCCGCGTTCTTCAAGTACCAGGTTCAAACACTGGCTGCAGTAGAGTATTCAATTTGGCGGCAGGGAAGGAAAGAGCCTACAGAAGACACAGTATAAAAACTATGTTCGTGTGGTATAAGAGCTGTGTTTTGAGGGGCAAGTGAATGAATTTACTTCAGAGAAAATTGTCACTTGGCCTACCTACGTACATAGTGAAGGTAGAATAAATTATTTAACAATCAACACTTGATTATATTCCCAAATAACTCTATTAATGTAACATATTTTCTCATAAAATAATTTATTCTCTCAAACACAACACATATATAGTCAATTAATACATAGTTGACAACATGTTTCGGTTCCAGTGAACCTTCTTCAGGCCAGTTCTTAATATACGGACATGGTACATTCAGTGAGTGCGTACATTATGGGAACCCATATTGTTTACAAGCCATTGGTTTGTAAACAATATGGTTCACTAGAACAGAAACATGTTGCCAACTATGTATTAATTGACTATATATGTTTGTTGTGTTTGACTGAATAAATTAATTTACGATACTGTATAACACAATGGGATGGCTCGTATGAAAACGTACATATTTTGATGAAAATTCAAACAATGAATTGTAGCTGTTGTATTCGTAAGCTGACTGTACAAATACCTCAGTTCTGTTCCTTTGCAAAGCCAGAGTGAATTTAGATATGCCGTTACTCATTGCAAACCGTCCAAAGGCGATAAATTTGAAGCTGCTGAGTAAGTAACGGAGGTTTCAGACGATTACTCCGAAATACCTGAAGATTTTTATTAGGCTGCACTTCATCACTTCCAATACTTGTGTTTTAGCATTGTAAGCAGTGAGAAATTAAATTATCGAGGATTATTTTATTTACAGTTAATTTAACGGTCATGATAACAGCTCGGAGTATACAGCATTGAACACTCTGCTGATCAGTGAATACATGAATTAAGGCTGTTGCATATTTTAAATAGGTTCAAGGTCATTCTTCATGCGACTTTCGTTACAGCAATTCCAAGCAGCTACATGTTTTGGCTGCTACTGGATACCCTATAACAAAAGTCTGTGTCGACGATCTACGTCCTTATTATTGCATGCTCTACAAGCACAACGTGGATGTCACGCCTTAAGGTTAACTAGGGCCTGTTATTTGTCTAAAGGAACACAATAATCCATGAAACTCGTGTTAGGATTGCGATTTTCCAGACGGAGTTTTAAACTCAGGACCTCCCGAACATGAAGGAGTGTTACACTCTCGACCGCAACGTTCGGTTAGTGACGTAAATGAACTGTATACTTAGTGTTTGGATGAAATTGTATTTCACAACGGGCAATATAAGCAGAAACTCTTTTTAACATAAGACAGTTCTGATAACAACAGCAGAACTGATCCGATCTGCAGGTTGTGTAGTAGGCTTGACTGCGGATGGATATTTCCCGGCGTTGGCCTTCGGGAACACAAAAATGAACCTTCTGGATCCACAAAAACAAAAAATAAACGTGTTCGACCACGGGCACAGTTGCGTTATTCAGGTAGTCCTTTTTTGTTCAAATACTTGGATAATCAAATGTCACATCGCGATCTGTCGCACAGGTTTCTGACTCGCCTTGCTATCATACAACTGAAATTGTGTGATCTGTAGACTGTCACAAGCTAATATAGTGTAGGCCACTATTACACATACTGCCTAAACATTCAATTTCATTTGTACTTGGACTTTTGATATAATATATTATTTTTAAATTCCCGGATTTAACCAAAAAAAGTAATGATTAATTCAGTAAATCTTGCAGACAAAAGCATATTTTGTTCATAGTTATTGTGATTGAATTCAAATTAGTAAGTAGGAATCAAGGAAGAATGGTTCAATATTTTTTAGAGAAATTCTGAACTAAAATTAAATGGTTCTTTCTCCTCAGTTTATCTTCTAAAGGTTAATCTTTTGCGGAATTAACTCCTACAAGTCTACAAATTACACATTATTTTAAACAGCCTGATTTGGAAGTACAGCCACTTCGGTCCATAAAATATATGAAATGATCAACAAATGAACTTTGGTTTTATGGATATAATTTTATTACCTAGATTTCGTCAACATGTTTCGGCCACTTATGTAACCATTTTCAGGGTGGTTAGAACAAAAATACGTGGGTCGAGTAGCGTAGTCTCTACAGCGAATGGTTAGCGGCTGGACGGTCCGGGGATCGAATGCCAGTGGGAGCGAGATTTTCCGCACCTGTTCAGAACGGCCCTGGGGCCCACCCAGGATCCTGCAAAATGGGGAACGGGTCTTTCTCGGGGTTAGAGGCGGACGGGGCATGGGGCTGACCCCCCACCCCATCTAGTGTCGAGGTCCTAGAAAGAATAGAGCTATACCCCTACTCACCCTAAGGGCTTTCGTGGCCTATAAAAAGGGTGAAACCTACTTAGAACAAAAATACAAATATAATCAAAATATGCCTTAATCAGTCCTCAGTTTAATTTTTAAATGTGCAGTTATTTTGTTGCATCTTAATTAGATTTGCATGCTTGTTATCACCACCCTGAAGAAGGGCACATGAATGGCCGAAACATGTTGGTGAACACTATGCGATAAAATTACATCCATAAAACCACGGTTCATTTTCTGTCCTTTTCATATATTTTGTGCTTCTAATTAATGTACGGAATATGGAACATATCAAACTAATCCAGTGTCTGTGTATCAGGGTCCACTCTAACACTAGACAGAACACTACATTTTGTGGTTCGGGTTTTTATGTTTTATTCACAACACAGCACCTTAGTGATACTGTCTGCGGTTCTCTTTAAGTTTCAAAAGCAGTGTGTTCGTGTGTGTTAACTATAGGCTACTTTCATTCTCTTCCTCTTCTTTGTCCTTTCCCTTTTCCCGTCCTTCACACTGTAACCTCATAGTAACAAGTAACAATGACCGGAAACAGGAAGGAAAGAATTTGGTGAAGTGAGGATCGTCAGGAAGGGGTTGTAGAGTACTCTGTAAATGTCAACTTCCCTGAATCAGTCACTCAGTCAGACAGTCACATAGTTACATGGATTTCCCCTCGACATGACGGAAAAACGTGACGGGACTTCGGTAAAAGATGGTCTCGCTGAGTGAAGAGGCATTCGGAAGGGAGGCAATGCGCAATGCGCAGAGCTTTGTCACGGGGTGACCCGACTACACAACTAACGACATAAATAACTCCTTCTTTGGAAGCTGATAGTCGTTTAATTTGTTACCCTTTTCAACACTAGCGTTTTTATGTACAAACACGACTGACATTAAAACAATTGTACAGTCTGACTACAGAGCGTATTTCTGCGATTTTCATGAGTCTCAGAAAGAATGGCGAATATTTCGCTATAAGCAACAACAGCCTGAACAAAGATTTAATGGACGACGTCCCTTGGCTCGTTGAAAGACACGTGAGTACTGAACGTAGCATCGGACTTGGAGCAAGAAAACAGTATGATTATAACATGGATTGTGCTGACGCTAATGGATTTCCCGTCTTGGCCGGCTGCATTGTCGTGCCGCAATTGATAATATCTCATTTTTTGAGGGAGGGGGTAGGGGGGAGGGGGGACTTTGTTGAATGGCTTTCTGGGAGTTGTAAACAATGTGACAAGTTTGCGAGCTGAAGTTTTTGTAAATTAATGTGGCAGTCAGATTTGTCAGGCCTCTGCACCCGAAGGATGGCGGGGGATGCGGGCCGTGCACCGGTCTTTGAATCATATCCTGGCCCCGATACAGAATTAATTAATCTACTGTTTTCAAGAGCCGTGCCGGGTAATTGTGCTGTACGTACTGAATCTTTACAGGTTAGTTTTCATCTTGAAACGGCTAGGAAAAAAAATCTATACGAAAACAGATAATACATAAGCGAACTTACAATATTGCAACACCGGACCCTACCCTTAACTAGATGGATCAAGTCCAAATCCATGCAATATTAACCCTTTGACGCCTAACGACGACTATAGTGGTCGCGCCGCACCGCTAACCTTTAAATGTTGCATTTTATGTATTTATTCAACAAATATAGGTACTGAATATTTTAAACATTGTATATATTCTCCGTTTTTTCTCTTCAAAATGCAGTTTGTTTCATAAATCTAACGTATTTGGTTTCTGTATTATTCACATTTTATATACAGAATGTGCTAAAATTAAAAAAAAAAATAATTCCGGCGCCAAAAGGTTGAAGCCCTTCTAATATTGCCCATTCTACATTTATTTCTTCCAAGTTGTTTGTTCGCTTCGCGTTTTTCAAACGTTTTAATTAGTTCTTTTGCCAAATTCCCCAAGGCTGCGGTGGTGAACGTCACAAGCTGTGCCCAGAATGACTGTTAATGTTACGACAAACTTCTATTAATCGGAATGGTCAGTGGCATGGCCCGGTCGCGAACTGGATACACCCCCAATGCAAATCACATTAGTTACAAAATGAATAAGCTTATTTTCTGTTAGTGGGGGGACGTGGTGAGAACATCGAGCGAGGGACCTGAAAGGGACGAAGAGTGAATGTGTTGGAGTTCCTGATTGTAGTCAATTAGTGGAGTACTTTGACGTAATGGAGTGACTGAGAAAGTGTTGAGAAAGTAAAGCGAGTCACTAAGCGTAGCGTGCCAATGAAGTCGTTCAATGAGTGCACTAAGCTAAGTGAATAAAGAGACTGAGTGAAACTAGTTAGCATAACGAAAAGGTTTATTTACCAATGACAGAGAAGTGGGTTAAAGTAGTTTGGTAGCGTGAATGTGAGGACAAATAAGTGCTTAGAGAAGAAACTGTGTCAGTATAGTGAGTGCTATGACTTAAAGTAAGCAGAGTTAGTCAATAAAATTGGTTGTAAAACTGAGATAATTCAGTGACTAAATGACTGAAGTCCAGGTGTTTGGAAGCTTAGGCGAACCCGTAAGGGTAGAAGTCGTGACTAGAAGGTTCTGAGTAGACAACTTGTTTGCATGGCCACTTTATTATTTAGTAAATGACAAATGAAGAACACTTGGCAGAAAATCTACCCTGGTGAAACTGACCACAACAAACTCCACTGAAACGCTACTGGCCTCCGCTGTGACACCACATCGGCCTAATTTCAATTTTTTAGTGTGTGTAGCACATTTAACGTTTAATACACAGTCAATATTTTCCGCAGAATCTTTTTAAAATAACACAAAGAGATGAAGTGCTGTTACAAGTGTGAGGCCTGACGAGTACATGGACTGACAGGACACAACGTGTAGTTCACTAATCCACCTGTCAATATGGTTAATGACAGACAGCGGTCGGCAACAGTGATCTATATGCAAACGCACATACTGAACGCGACATGCACTTATGCATTAATCAGGGCCAGCTATTGTTTAACTTTTTAACAGATTGAATTACGACACTGAATTTATCAATGTCACGTCATATTTCATGAGTTAGTCATCAATAATAATCGCCTAATTACTGTCTTGCACGAGAATTGATTAAAGAAAATTTCACAGATCGAAAGTATGAACAAAGGACTATCACAGGTCATTACAAATATTAACCCTTTTATTGTCTATGATAATGTTTCGCATAGAAGTCATATAGCCGATCCCAGTGGCCGCGCAGTCTGAGGTGTGGATATGCGATCACTCGCTTGCTGGGATTGTGAGTTCGAATCCCCGCCGATGGCATTTATGTCTGTAGTAAGTGTTGCGTGTTTTCAGCTAGACGTTTCTGCTGATTACTCAACTAGATAAGTCCTATCGAGAGTTGTGTGTCTACCGCATTATGATTTTTGAAGTCTCCAGCGTGACGGGGCTAGTGTTTGTCGCACCATGGAAAAAAGAGGGGTCAGGTAGTGAAACTACAATTATCTAAGGAAAGTTCCCTGATTAAATATTTTATGATTCATTTGAATTACTTGTGCGTACAACAGGAAAAAATGAAAATAATATGGATGTGTGCTTTGATATTCTAACTGTGGTGACTAATATTCAAGGTGGTGACTAACTGGGTTGCCTGTTTAGGGTATTATCGTCGTAAAGTCTGGAAAAATTTCCTCGGAATACGAAGATAAAAACCTGCATTGTATGAGCACGGTGCCAGTTAGGGTGTTCGGAGGTTTATTTCATTTCAATTCTTTTTTAATGTTTGCCATCCCGAAGTGTTTAACACATATATGAATACACAATGACGTGTCAGCCAAACACAACAAAATTTTGTTATGTTTATTATTGTACTAGGGCAACATGTTTCGATTCTTACAGAATCACCTTCAGGCCCTTCTAAGAAAATATATCCTTACTTAAACTGTTTAAAAATGCACTGTGGGATCCCAAATGCTTACATTCTTGATAAAACTATGTATAAAATGCATGTGTCGTTTTGCTCTTATAGCACAATCGGGATATCTAATTTTAAAATTTAGCATATAACAACGAACAGGAATCTCTTCTAATATACAATGTGACAAAGACTACATAGCATACATGGACGACAAGTTGCACAAGAACAATAAACTTCGCGAAATAAATGACATCCACACGCGTTTGCTGTCAGTATAGAAATCCAACCACTCAACACTGCAGATAAGAGCATAAAAGTTTGTCAAGAATACATCAACCTAGGGAAGACATCACTTACAAGCGCAACATTATCGCATATTGTTTAATGTTTTTAACGTTTTTAAAGCTTGTGTACACATTTTGTAATTAACAACAATGTATACGTGAAACCTCTTTCATATGTACCGGATAAAGTTTTAAAATTAGGTATCCCGATTGTACTATAAGAGCAAAACGACACATACATTTTACACATAGTTTTATCAAGAATGTAAGCGTTTGCGATCCCACAGCGCGTTTTAAACGCTTTAAGTAAGGATCTATTTTCTTAGAAAGGTCTGAAGATGATTCTATAAGAATCGAAACATATTGCCCTAATACAATAATAAGCATAATAAAATTTTGTTGTGTTTGTCTGACACACCCTCTATATTTATATATTATTTCATTTCGAAAATTGATTAATGTAGAAAAAAAGTTTCGATCAAGATTCGTCCTACTCATTTAACACTGGGGACAGTTTGGCTGTTACTCAGATCTATCTGCATAGATTTTATGAAGACTTCTAATCGCACAGGAAACTTCAATTTAAACTGAACTCGTAACTTTTAGATTGCTGAATAGGGACGTCCCTCGCGAATTCAAGGTTTTGCCAAGCGCAGATATGAAGCACCCACTGCTGTCACTGTATTCAAGTTTGCGAACCTCAGTATTTTGATACTGTCTACCAGATGTTTCTAATTTCTTGGCTAGGTAAATAATTAGGTGGCTCAGGAATGCGATGTGTGCTACCTGTCCCACCACTGCATCCCTTTGATGAAGCAAGAAAATTCTAATCGGACACATCTAAAGACTGCCGCCCCCGGTGATCGTGCGGCCTGAGGCGTAGGTCTGAAGCTGTCTGCTGGCATAGCGGGTCCGAATACCGCTGACGGCAGGGTCGGGCTGATCACTCTTTCAGAGAATACCTAACGGGTGTTCTTGTCTAATTGTGTGTAATGTAGTAACCTTAATAATAAGGCGGCTTAGACCCTATTTAAGCCATCATCCACAGAAAAAATCTATAGACTACTTGAACGATCTAGGTGTGTAGGGGAATATTGAAATAGAAATTTATATTATGTTGCGACAATTGATATGGCTCAAGCAGGGGAAAGTATTCAGGTCTTGTAAACATTCTAGTTAGTCCTTGATATCCACAAAATGCTGAGCAAATATTAGCTTCTTAAAGAAGAATTAGAGCGTAAATACGTTTCCCTTTACAATACATACACTTTAATCTTTTCAAACAAACGTCGCAGCAGGAAGAGGCTGCAGCCACAACAAGTGGGTCGCTTGTCACCACAGCATGGCGCTTCCTCAGGTTGCAGATGGAGGAGATGATTTCCAGTTACGAGGGTTACTGCGAAAAAGCGACAGCGGATAGCCGCCAAGCAGTAACGCTCCATTATCGGTTGTACGGGTAGGCGAGAGGCTAACAATTCCTCGTATGAGGAACAACAGTGTTCTTTAAGTTTTAAAAGGCTTGAAATTTGACGTTATGCGTTTAGGTTGTTTCAATCAGACAGCTTATCAAATAAGGCAAGGAATGAATAATAATATTACATTCTTCCCTTCTCTCTTCTTCAATTCATTTTACCTTATTTACTGCTTCTGTACGAGTTCTGTATCTTTAACCTCAACAATCACACATTTCAGAGGCTTGCGCTTACAGCAATACGAGCAGTTTTCCTTTAAAATTTAACGTAATGCTCTAGCTACACCTATCATTCATATTTTTCTTGTTAACAAAATATCTTTCAGCCTTCAAGTGTATTATATTGCGTTTGTTTGCAGAAGATTACATTCTAAATGCCTTAAGGGTGTGTGTGTCCGTTACATGCAATTTAGCCCATGCTGACATGCACACGTCTACTTCTCCAGTTTGAGTTTAGACGAGCCCATTAACAAGGTGATTGAGCCACTTCACCCTCTAACGTCTACATTCTACGAAGTAGATTTAACCGGGGGTTTCCAAAACAGACTGCTACAAACGTCCTACAGCCCGAAACTCTCTTCAGACCTACTAACAAATCACCAGACAACATTCAAGTAGCACTAAATTTCTGTAACTCGTACTTGCCTTCTATTATAATTAGTTAAGCTAGTCAACTCCCAATTGCTGCTAAAATGACTCCTCTCCTTAGAAACCTAAAAACAGATCTACATGTAATGGTCATTTTACCCCTGTATGTGTTTTCCGAAGGGCATTGTGAGGGCGAAATTTGAGTTTCATCGTCGAGAAACAATTAGCTTGAAACACAAACTGTTGTCAATGCATATGAGGAATTTTCTTGCCGAAACTCATTGGGAACTGGACAGAAGTTTCCGAAGATGACGATTCAGACAACAAGTGCGCACAAAACAGAACAGATTACAAACGTTCTTGAATTAACTACGTTTATTCATGCATACGAAAATTTCCAACTCAGTGTTTACTTTACAGTTGGGCAACTACGTTGTTTCAATATTTCAAAGTTATGTTTCAATGTATAAAATAAACTGTCTCTAAAAATTGCCCGAAGCTGACATCGAAACATAAAGTTTAAATTTTTCGTCGCTAATTAAATGCTACATTTTGTACTGTACAATACTAAGGCTTTAAAATCGGTATTTGGAAATTAATGGAGTCTGTTCTGTGAAAGTTCTCTTCTTTGCAAATCTGCAGTGCATATGTTCCCGAAGATGTCCAGTGTCTGCAACTGCATCAGTATATCTGCCCTAAAAGAGAATCGATGCTTCCAACATCAATATTTCTTTTTCAAACAATTTCCAATTTTTAAAACTTCATCAATGTCTCGTAAGAATAGAGTAGAAGGCTCTTTACATTTTCTCTCTTACTATAATTGAAATTCTTGGTGTATCTTATTAAGACTCCTATGATTAAAAACACCGTTTTCTTCGCTCTGATCAATTTCACGAGGGAGGGTGCAAAGCACTTGTCGGACAGGCAGAGAAGGATGAAATTGCCACCATATTTTACTCCAGAAAACAGTTAACGCAAAAATGACACGAGAAAATTATCTGTAAAACTAAGCCAAAAACCGGAAGGGGCAGAAATAATACTATACTGACCTTTAAAGTTTAAAGATTGAGTTCGTACCGCCCAGTAAACGCATCCGCCTCAGTTACAGAAAGGAGTCAAATTTTGACGTTTTGCTGACCGTGCATCTCAGTATATTTATCTCAGTAATTAACCAACTTGATGCACAAAATTTTTGTTTTACAATAAGTATATTTCATGCTTCTATATGTTTCGAGCACATGTGCTCATCATGAGGAGGTCTAAATTGCATTACACAGCCTCTGGTATCATCACACCTATAGGTGTGATGATACCAGAGGCTGTGTAATGCAATTTTGACCTCCTCATGATGAGCACATGTGCTCGAAACATATAGAAGCATGAAATAAACTTATTATAAAACAAAACTTTTGTGCTTAAAGTTGGTTAATTACTGAGATAAAAAAGGGAGTCAGTTAATGCCTATAGGGAGATCAGTAATGATTATTCTGAGATCCACACGAAACAAATATACATAGTCTTTGAACAAAACGTAGAATTTTTTTATGTTACGTATGGCAAAACGAGTAGCACCCACTGGCGCTGTAGGGTTAATATCACCATAGGGAGATATCGTTTCACCTTTTTGGAATGTTATTTTTGGGCGTGTTTCGAATGTTGCGAAAAATAACTCTTATCTGTCTTTCCATCCACAAGGACCAATTCGGCTTCGGTTGGACGGATTTGCCTGAAATTATGTACCGGAGCTTTACACTTAAATCCGTCACGATAATTTAAGTTTGGTTAAAATCGGACAAGAATAACAGGCACTTTACACGAAGGGCTACACATATTTAGGAATTTGACGTTCAGGTGACCGTTCATCGTGATAAATTCTTATAATACAGGTTTGCTGAAGCAAGCTGTCAGCAAACCTGTATGACATATACCATTGCTGTGTGTACAACCAAAAACTCCTGGTGATGGACACAGGAACTGCCCAAAACATGTAGAGTTCCATTCCAAAAATAAATTTGAGAAATTAGTGCATCTAGTTGGTTTTATTACAAGAACATATTTATGACTACGTAGGTTATTTGTGTTACCATGATTTCCGTCAATAGTAATCGGTAATAATCAATACCGATCGAAAGTAATCGGTAGTAGTCCGTCCCATTTCTTCAGACGATTTATACGACGCATAAAAAAGTACATGTACTGAGTTGTAGAACGCAAATCCATGTTAAAATTACTGAACACGTTTAAAGCAGAGAGCGATAGGTGCGTGAAAAGTGTTACACAGTACTCGTTCTTCGAGTGCGAAAAATGCAAATGAGTTTCCAAAACTAACGTAACAAACATTCCGACACCGAGATTTTTTTGGGGGGGTGGGGGTGGGGGGAGTGGGGGGCTTTCGATGTGTAGGTGGCACATGGGTAGCCGGGAGATGAGGAAGGGTTGTTCACAACCTCTCATCCGTTCGTCGTGAGCAGTCACACAAAACCTCCTGGCAGTGTACTTCCTGGGTACGATAAACTGGACATTTATTTCGTCTTTACTAAAATGTAATTCTTGGTGCAATGGTGGGACAATTGCTTCAGTTTCAATAGTGGGTATGCCAAGGTCAGATGCACACCATCTTCTACACATGTGCGATGCACACGTCGCAGTCAGAATTACGTTCTCAGCATCAGATGCGTGGCTCCTTATTTATGCTTCCTTCTATAATGAAATTCTTAGAGTACCGTAAAGTTTAACCAGCCACCTATTGTCGGATCGGCTTCCATGAGTAGGAAGCACTTAAGGTGGAGAATTTTGGCAATAAAATAAAGGCATCTATATAGAAACAAAGAGTGGTGGCGGTATCTTATCGTTAAATCCATCGCGCCCCATTAAGCGGATTTTTGGTGTAGTTTGAAATGGGTGTTCAGCTTGCAACCTACACTGACATTTGGTTTGGCAGTAAAGCCAGTCTGTTAGTTCTCATCTTACATGCATCGAACTGTGACAACATACGATTTGAAAGGATCGTCCTGCACAAGTTCCAAGCGCTGTGAAGGTCAAAGCAGCTGAATGAAGTACTGAAACGGTGAGCATTTGACTATGTAGTGCCTCACTTCAGTAATAGTACCCCAATACTGTGACCTCGATGTGGCACTACGTGGCAGTACGACACGAACGTCCTACACTATAAAATATCCTACGTAAGTTTAAACGCTGCCACCAGACAACACCAACTCTCTGATATTGTCAAATTCTTTCTGTTAAGCAATGGGAATGCAAAGTTAGGAATTAAGGATATTATACTGTAACCTCAATCAGTTACTCAAGTTCCAATAATACTGTCAATATTCAAATCTATCACTTTAACTATCAATATCACTTCTGTACATTTATTTGGTACCTAAATTAATACACAAATTAAGCAAAGTTAATTAAAGTTAATTAAAATTAGAACTCAGACGCCGGGGAATTACCCAAAAAGGAATAATTTACATTAATTAAAATAGTTGCTTCGCCTCCTTCTGACTTTTCACAGTCTAAGTTACGCAAATTTCGAATTTAAAATATCTTCCACACAATAAATGAAGTTGACAAAATTGCTTCACTCCCTATCAAGAGTTATATACTCAAATTTGTAATTTCTATACAGTCAACAAGACCTACCTTGTATCAAAATCAAACCGTTGCACTTCATATCTGAGTAGCTTTACCGCTATCAGTTTTGTATAAGTTCACGTATAATAAATCTTCAATCCGTAGACACC
>Ga0123357_10001525_pt1 | contig 24634 bp, 22 predicted proteins | sample TergutEmb28metaG_FD_89873 | JGI IMG/M metagenome (GOLD analysis project Ga0123357, IMG submission 89873) | Embiratermes neotenicus P4 segment gut microbial communities from Petit-Saut dam, French Guiana - Emb289 P4 | ecosystem: Host-associated > Arthropoda: Insects > Digestive system > Gut ...
CTGTATTCTTGATTATTTATGTTCCCATCTGAATGATACCGAAACCGTATTCCCTGCGACTAATTTGACCTGTCTGTTCAAATTGGTGTCATCTTGATTTCCTCTGAGGTCAGGAACTCTGATTTTATAATACCGAATGTAAAGTAAATTTCGACAATGAATTGAGGTTTTCGTTACATGATGTTTCTGAACAAAGCGTTGCAAAAACTTGGAAAATATTGTCAGGCAAGCAATACGATGTGTTGATCAGCGATTGCTTAACTTTGCGAGACCAATTGAATTTGAGCGATTGGGGTTATTATCAATTACTCAAAACCATGTCGGAAAAATTCTTGGGCAAGGAAAGCAACGAAGCAATTTTGCTGCAAATGTTCATTCTCACTCAATCGGGTTACAATGTGCGCATTGCCCGAGCAAACAATCGTCTCACTTTGTTGATACCTTTCCGGCAGACCATTTACGAACATGTCTTTTTTAATATGGATGGAGTGAAATATTATGTGATAAACAAAGAGTTGGAGAAACAGCAGTTCTACATCTGCGACCAAAAATTTCCGAAAGAACAATCTTTTTCATGGCAAACCGGTCAACCCAAATTGGCGGAAAATTTAACTGCGCCCAAGTCTTTCGTATCATCGCGTTATCCCGAAATTAATGTTTCGGTACAAACCAATCAAAACCTGATTGATTTTTACAATAGTTACCCCTTGTCTTCCGAATATGATTTATATACGTTAGCCGGTTTGAGCGAATCTGCAAAACGAACGCTATATCCTGTATTACAGCACGCCATTACAGGAAAAAGTAAAACAGAAGCTGCCCGGATGTTGCTCAACTTTCTTCAAACTGCTTTTGCATATCAAACGGACGACCAGCAATTCGGATACGAGCGACCTCTTTTTGCAGATGAAAATTTCTTTTATCCTTACAACAATTGCAAAGATCGCGCAACTTTATTTGCTATTTTAATTAAAGAACTGCTAAACTTGGATGTGGTATTGTTGCTTTACCCCAATCATTTAGCCACAGCGGTTCATTTTACTGATGAGGTAGCTGGAGATTATCTGATTGTCAATAGCAAGAAATATGTTGTGTGCGATCCAACTTATATAGGTGCAAGTATCGGTCAGACTATGCCCGATTATAAACAAGTGGCTGCAAAAGTGATAGTTATTTGATAATTGGTATAAATTTGTGTCGTTTTAGTCATTATCTAAATTATTGGTTCAATTCCCTTTTCATAAAATTCTCAAGCACTTTCTTTTCCGGCAAATTAATTAGATATAATCCATTCTCAAATGCTTGTTATCAAACGTGATTCTTTTTTGTCGCGCTTCAAAGCAAAATCCTGTTCCCAATCCGATCAAAAATTCCTGTAAATGATTCAGAATCTGTTGTTCTAATTCGGTTTCACTGTACTCCGATTTTTCTTCCAAGCCAAGAAATTCCAGAACGTATGGATTCCGTATGATTTCTTCATTAAGAGCAGGTTTTAGATTTTTTATTTTGGTAATTACGGATTCTTTGTTAGTGGACATGACAGTACGGAAAGCAAGCGATGTATTAATAGCTCGTTTCAACTCTCTGACAGTCCAATTGTTTTTTATTGTTTCTACTTCATAGAAAAGTCGTTACAATTCATCTTCCACACGGATTAATTCAACAAAGTGGGTAAAAGTTAAGCGGGAAAGTAATAATTCAGGTTGCAACTGTAAATCGTCATCTTTCTTATTGGTTTTCATAGCAGTTATTTCGATTTCTTCACTTGAAGATTTTGCGGTCACTGACCGCAAAAAGTATGGGTACGTTAAGTAAAAGTCTTTGCACACATATAACTGGCGGAAGCGAAGCCCCTTTATATGCATCAATCTTCCTGCGATTTCCTGCATAAGATTTTCGCCATATTTAGCGCGATCTTCGCCCTTTTGTTCATATTCCACAATATAGTAACCAAATGCCCAATTCCTTAATGAAAGAAACTGGTCAACCGCTTTCGCCGCGTTGTTTTGCAATACATTGTGAACATTTGACAAGTTTTTTATCAGTTCATCAAAGTTATTTTTTCTTTTTAGTAACATAATTATTTTATTTCCTTTAATCGAATTTTAAGCGGTGAAGCAAAATCAGAAGATTTGAAACTATCAAAATGATATTTGCCGAAAAATGGAATTTTTCAGGTTAATTTAATAAAAACCGGATGAATTTCCCCTGTTTAAGCGAAGTTCCTTAACAATATTGAAAGCCGTATTTGCACGGTCGAGTATAATTCCTTAACTTTGCAACAATAAAATATATGGAAAAAACAAGAATCCTTTCGATAGACATAGCTAAAGCGATTTGTATTATTTTAGTTGCAGCAGGCCATTTTGTACCCGATTATTCTCCTCAATGGTATGTAGTTATGAGTGATGTGCTTCATGCGTTTCGCATGCCTTTTTTTCTCTTTATCAGCGGCTATCTGCATTGGGCTACCCGAAAACCGGTAGGTTATAAAGCCTTTATTTGGAAGAAATTTCAACGGTTGATGATTCCTTATTTCTTCGTTTCGCTTGTCATTATCGCTATTAAGTTGCTGACAGGCGACGGATTGTCGCTGGATCATCCTGTAACTTATTCAGCATTTTACGAAATGTTTTACTTACCCGTAGCGGGCTATTTCCTGTGGTTCGTATTTGCCTTGTTCCTGATGTTTTTGATTGTTCCGTTTTTCAATACCGGCAAGCGCTTGCCTTTTTTGTTGCTTTTGGCGCTCGGCATGTTTTTTATCCCCTGGTCGCTTCCCGATGCATTCTGCCTGGCGCAATTTCAGGTCAACCTTTTGTATTTCGCTTTGGGTTGCGCTTTTGCCGAATGGTTCGATATAAACAAGTTTCTCCACAAAATGTATTTTTTGCCCGTATTGATTCTCTTTGCCGGACTGTATGTGTTAAAAGTACATAGCGAGCCAGCCGCAGTGAAAAAATTGATGGAATTATCTGCGGCGGCGGTTGGCTTCATTCTTGTTTTAAAAATTTCCACCGCTATTGAATGGCGATCTGTAGCTGCGAAAAAGGCGTTGCTATTCGTGTCGGCATGCTCCTACACCATTTATTTGTTTCACACCACGTTTGAAGGTTTCTCCAAGACAATACTGTCAAAGATAGCTTTCTTTACGACGACCAATCATCCGGCTGTATTTCTGCTCATTGTTTTAATGGTTGTATCAGCAGGAGTTATTGTACCGGTTATCCTGCACGAAATCATCATCAGGCATAGCAAACTTTTTTCATTTCTTATCGGGACACCGTATGCAGGAAAGAAAAACGCTCATCCGGCATGAAACCGATAGTAGATATTCATTAAAAAAGTATTAAAAATACATACTATTTATTTAATTTTTTCCGTTATAGAAGGAATTACTATAATCACAGTAAGAATGATTACTAATTTTTATATCTTTGTCCTAAAATGAAATTGACGAAAAACGTAATACAAGCCAGTATAATAACTACTTTTCGTTGCAATGCCCAATGCAACATGTGTAATATCTGGAAATTTCCAACGAAAAGAGAGGAAGAATTGGATCCTAAATATTATGCCAAGCTGCCTGATGGATTTAGAATCAATATTACAGGCGGAGAACCTACGCTAAGAGACGACCTGGATGAAATATTTCGTATCCTTTATCCGAAAGCCTCGTTGTTGGAACTCAGCACCAACGGCTTTAATACAGAAAAAGTAGTGGCTCTGGCCAATAAATATCCCAATATTTTAATCCGCGTCAGTTTGGAAGGATTACCCAAAATGAACGACGACAAAAGGGGAATGAAAAACGGGTTTGACCATGCCTTACGAACCATGCTCGAATTGAAAAAAACAAAATGCAGGAATATAGGCTTTTCCGTGGTCATATCGCGGGATAATTACCAGGATTTACTGTATTTGTATGATCTATGCGCCTCCCTGGGAGTTGAGTTGGGCAATTCGGTGGTTCACAATTCGTGGTATTTTCACAAGCATGACAATATTTTGGACAGTAAAGAAGCGTTGAATCAGCATGAACTGTTTGTAAAAGCATTGCTCACTTCCAAAAGAGCCGGATGGAAGAATAAGTTGAAAGACTATGGGCGAGCCTATTTTAATAAGAGTATTCATCAGCGGTTGCGGAGCGACTTACCCGGCTATCGCCCACCCTGCGGGGCTTTGAAAGATTTCTTTTTTATTGATCCCTGGGGAAATGTAAGTCCTTGCAACGGCTCGGAAGACGAATGGATTTTGGGAAATCTGAAAGATAACGATTTTGAAGAAATTATGAATTCCCCGCATGCGAAAGATATTTTGAATAAAGTATCACAGTGTGAACGGAACTGTGCATTCATTGTTACCGAACGGCACGACATGTTACGACGTCCCTGGATTCCCATTCAGTGGGTTATTGATAATAAATTACGAATAATGAAAGGTGAAGGCCTGAAATTTTAAGCGAATGTGAAAATTTTTGTTTTCGGAACCAGAGGAATTCCTAATATTCAGGGAGGAGTTGAGAAGCACTGCGAAGAATTGTATTCCGCCATGCCGGAAGATTTTCTGATCACGCTGTTCCGAAGAAAACCTTATCTGACCAAAGACGCTTCCACCCCGTATAAGCACATTCGTTTCATTGATTTGGTTTCTACCAAAATCAAGGGATTTGAATCGTTTTTCCATTCATTTTTAGCTGCTGTCTGTTGTATTTTTCACCGGCAGGATATTGTTCATGTGCACAATATTGGTCCGGGGATATTTATCCCATTGCTTAAACTGTTTCACCGGAAGGTTGTTCTTACTTACCACAGCGTCAATTATGAACATGAAAAATGGGGTGGGTTTGCCAAGCGTATATTAAAAACCGGAGAGAAATTTGCAATCAGAGGAGCCGATGCCGTTATTTTTGTAAATAATGCACTTTATACGAAGTTTCATTCGAAAATCCCTCAAAAATCCTATTACATTCCTAACGGCGTGCGATTCACGGAGCGATCGGAACATAAAGAGTATGTGGAAAAATACGGGCTGGTTCCTCAAAACTATATTCTTGCCGTAGGACGCATCACTCCGGAAAAGGGTTTTGATTATTTAGTGGATGCTGTTCTTTCGTTGCCCGACGAAACGTACCGATTGGTTATCGCTGGCGGTGTTGATCATAAGACGTCGTACAGCAAAAAGATGATTGAAAAAACAAAAGACAGGGATCGCATCGTTCTGACCGGTTTTGTGAACGGAGAAGAGTTGAGGCAGCTCTATTCGCATGCCCGATTGTTTGTATTGCCTTCTTTCAGCGAAGGGTTTCCCTTAGTTCTTCTCGAAGCGATGAATTACCTATTACCGGTCTTGGTTAGCGATATTCCGGCAACGAAAGCAATGAAGCTTCCTGCGGATGCTTATTTTCAACCGGGCGACAAAGAACATCTTTTGCAAAAGTTGCGCCGGCAATTAGCCGAACCCTATTCATTAATCGATTATGATCTTTCGGACTATCATTGGGAAACGATTGCCGCCCGAACGGCTGAAATTTATCGGCAATTAGCCGGTATTCACTTGTCGCAATAGAGATTCATGAGTGAAGTGTAGTAACTTTCGGGCGAATACTTTTTTTGCGCTTTTTGCGCAATCGCTGCATAATCGAAAGGCGAGTGCATCATTTCTTCTATTTTCTTTTTTAAATCCTCAGTGTTTCCCGATTCAAACAACCGGCCATCCCTGTTCTCTTCGATCAATTCCGGGATTCCTCCCATCGCGGCGCCTAAAACCGGAGTACCATAACACAACGATTCGATTCCACTCAAGGGATTATTTTCGTACCATTCGGAAGGGATGACGGAAAATCGGGCTTTCCCGACTAACGATTGGATTTCTCCCTGATTCAGATAACCTAAAAATTGGATTTTATCGCTTGCATAATACGATTGTAAATTATCGAACAAAGGGCCTCTTCCGGCTATTTTCAATGAATAAGGCAATTGTTGTGCGGTTTGAAGCAAGGTTGCTATTCCTTTTTCTCCGGAAATGCGTCCGGCGTAGCAATAATAGTCCTCCCGTTGCGCAGGAATAAAGTCCTCTACCGGAATAGATACAAAATTAGGTAAAACCCTCAGTTTCTCTTCACTGAATCCACCGGCAAGCATCTGCGATTTCATAAACTCACTGGGGCAAATAAAAACATGGGTGTATTTTTCCAATTTTTCCCGGCTCCACTTCTTTGCTTCCACATAAGCCAAGCTGCTGGCAAATAAACTGTTTTTTGTGCATTTATGTTTCAATACCCCGGTTTTATCCGAAAAACAAAGCCGGCAGGGAATGCCGTTTCTCAAGCAATCGTAACGAGGGCATAGCAATTTATAATCGTGCAACGTCCACACCACCCGGATTTGTTTTTTATAAGCGATTTCGGCTAAGACAGGCGAAAGATGGGTGTGGATATTATTCAGGTGAACTACGTCCGGTTGAAAATCGTCTAAGAGCGCTGTGAATTTATGTTTTACGTCTCCGCTGCCCAACGGTCGCCATACCGCTTTGATTAGATTTTTTTTATTGCCTGACGAATACGAAACTTCCGAAGGGAAATACGATTGAAATTCGCAGGGCTGGTTTTGTGGATGTTGTATGGCAAATGCGGCAACCTCATGGCCTTTCCTTTTGAGCAAAGATTCGAGGCGAAGCGTATAGATGCAATCGCCTCCGCGGGGATAGTAAAACTTATTGGCAATCAGGATTTTCATTTTTTTATGGATTGTTTTGATTGAGCTTCTCCTTTTTATATTGCATGGATGAGTTCCAGTGATAAATTCGATTTCTCTTCATTCCTGTTTTTGTAAATAAAAACAAGATTATGATAAAAATGAATTTCTACAATATTTAAATCAAAGTAAGTCGGTTGATATTCAGGATCGCTAAATTCGCTGTAGTTTAAACAGTCCGTTAAACTTTTACAAAAATTGATAGCGGTAGCAGGATTATTAAAATTTTTACTATCTCCGCCCATCCTTTCCCAATAGGAAGTCTGGATATCTTCCATTACATAAATTCCACCTTCCTTTAATTTGGGGAATAAATATTTAAAAGTAGTAATAATATGCTCATTGAGGTGACTTCCGTCGTCGATAATCAAATCAAACTCTCCGTTGTCGGCAATTATTTTGTTTAGAATATTTTCATCGATTTGGCTTCCTTGATAGATTTTGATACGATTCTCTTGCAGTTTTGATTTGTCGTAAATATCTAAAGAAAATATTTGTCCGAAAGGAAAGTATTTCTTCCACATTCGTAATGAATGGCCGCCAAAGTTTGGATCGTCATAACCGCCAACTCCAATTTCAAAAACCTTAATTTTCTTGAATCTGTATTTTTTGAAATGCCGGGCATAATGCCGGGTATAATTATGTCCTCCATTTTTATCACTGCCAAAAACAAGCGATAAAATATTGAGATCACCATAAAACGGGATGCATTGAATACAAAATATAAAGAATTTGCCGTATTTCTCCCTGATCTCTTTCAATCTTGAAACCGAAAAATATTTGAGTAAAAACTGTTTCATGTAAGTTGAATATGTGATTTGTTAAACTAACGTATGAATGAATGCTTGTATTTTCTCCGCCATGGCTTGCTCATCGAAATGGTAATCTTCGATGTATTTCCGTGCTTGCATTCCCAAACCATCCAATTGATCTTTGCGAGCAAGCAAAAATTCAATTTTGCTTTTCATATCTTCTTTGTCGTAGGGATTTACCCAAAAAGCGCCCTGTGCGTCCTGAAGATAATCGATGGAGCTTGGCGTTCGGGTGACAATCACCGGCTTTCCCATAGCCATGGATTGCAAGAAACTCATTTGGCCATACGAATAGTTGAAAACAGGCAACGGAATCACCACGAACAGACACCCGGCAATGTATTGTTTAAGTACCGAAACAGGCGATTTAGGAAAAGAAACGATATTGCCTCGGCTTTCGATAGTGGTATCGCCCATAATGAATAATTGGGCGGAGGTGTCAATTTCCCGCCAGGCGCTCAGCAAGGTTGGATAATCGCGTTTACCGTATCCGAACGAAAGAACATAACCGGCCGTTGGCAGTCCCTGTGGATAAAATTCTTCGAGGTTCGCTCCGAATGGAATGAACCGGCTTTGTTGGATCAAGCCTTTGTAAACCGTTTCATAATAGGCTTGTTGGATAGAAGAATGATAGATGATAGCCGGATGGCTCTTCAAAGCCCATCGAATAACCGTAGTTTCGATACGGTTGGTTCGTCCGCCATTCATTGCCCCTACGTCGATGATGACATGTAAAGGCCGCTGCGCTTTTTTCCGGAAACGGCTTAATAGCGCATACACCAAACCACTTTGAGCGCCGTGTGAAATCACGACATCATACCGCTGCGCTTTATTGAAAGCCAAAACAGCCTGCACAATATAGAATTTTATCTTTTTCTCTATGCCATGCCACCGACTTTGCGCTTGAAAATCAATAACATCTACTTGCGTATCTTCCGGGAAATACTTAAAAAACCAGTAAGGCTTACCATATATGTATTTATCCGGCGATTGTAAACCGGGGATATCCGTATCGGAATGCGTTACCGTCCAATTGGGTAAAAAGAGTATTTTCATTGGCTTGATATCATTTGCCGGTATTGTTTCAGATAATTATCTACCGTAATCGACATATCAAAATGCTCGCAGGCAAAATGATATGCTTTTTGGGCGAATGCCTCCCGCCGGGTAGCCGGATAATGAATGATGCGATACAATTTCTCGGCATAATCCTCTACATTCTCAGTTTGAAAAGTATAGGAAAATGTTCCATCGGCAGAAGTCGTTTTCATTCCATCGACATTGGAAATCAAGGTGGGAACCATAGCGCTCATTGCTTCTATCGTCGTCAATCCGAAACCTTCCCATAACGAAGGTTGTACGAGTAAATCGTACTGCGTCAGATTTTCCCGGATATACTCTTTCGTTCGGTTTCCGAGAAATGAAACATAGGCATTGATATTCAGATCGTCCGCTATTTCTCTTAAAAATCGTTCCGAATCGCCTTCACCAATCATATCCAGATGAATACCGGTGTAATTATAGTGGGTAACCAAGCGATGGATAGCCCTCAGGGAAAAGTGCTGCCCCTTGTTGAGATGATCCAATCGTCCGATTTGCACCATAGTAAATATACTGTTGGAAGCGGCTCTTTTCTCTTTATTAAATTTTTGAGTTTCTATGCCGTTATATACCACGTACGCCTCCACCCCCGTTTGTTTCTTTGTACTTTCCTTGACTGCCTCCGAAATAGCGAAAACACGATTGTATTTATGAATGCCTTTATATCCAAGCCGGACGCTGTGAATGGTAAGGCAAAGATTTTTTTTCAGAAAATGCAATGGGAAATATTTAACAATATTGTCCATTTGGGAATGGATAATATCGGCTTTGGAAAGCAGGAGAATATAATTTAGTCGGAGGATATAGAAAGGGTTTTTACTCTTGGGTGGCCGGTTGATCCGGATGATTCCGACTCGAGGGTCAATTTGCATCAGCAAATCATGGTCAATCGCTTGATTGATGATCAACAGTTTTACATTGTGATCAACGCATTGCCGGTTGATAATATCCACCAGCATTGTTTCGGCTCCTCCATACTTCAGTCCCCACAATAAATGCATTATTCTCATGAATCATTTTTGTATTTGACTACAAAAATAACGATTTTTGCAGGATAAAGCCTAAAATTTTCTTTGCTATTTGCCTAAATAACCAATAAATTGATTGAAAACCCGCATAAATAATCCCCTTTAGCCGGTAAGATCGTCCCAATGGCGCTTTTTCTATAAACTCTTTCCACTCGTCGAAAACTAAAATGCGGTGAGCTTGATATTTCTTTATCGTTGCAGGTAACAGGAAAAAATTCAAATACCGGCAGTTTCCGTATCGAAGATACAAAACATTGTGCTCGAATGGCTGTAAACCATTATAGCTTAATTTAAACGGTTGATCTTCCAAATAAATTCCCAGCATTTCGTCGATTTTCACCAAAGGAAAATGGAGAACCGTTCGTATTTGAAAATCGAAATCGGCAATGCATTGGAATTGTTCATCGTAATAGCCTATAACCGAATGAATAGACTTACGCCACATTTGAAAGCATGAGATATAATATTCCAATAGAAACTCTTTATGCGAAAAACGACTAAAAACAGGATAATGGGTTTTTGCCGTTCCACAAACGCCGTACTGGGGAGAAATCCATATATCGCCGTAAGCAATTGCAGCATCCGGGTTTTTATCCAAAGCGTCCGCCTGCTGAAGGATGCTATCGGGAAATCGTACATCATCGACATTCCATACGGTGATATACTCTCCTTCGGATAGCAGAATCCCTCTATTCCAGGTGCGATAGAGCGATTCCCGTTCGGGAATTACAATGTGACGGACGAAATCGAGCGCCGGAAGGTGTTCGGCGATGACGGCTAATTCTTTTTCCTGCGGAGCATTGTGCAAAAGAAGAACTTCGATTTGCTCTTTCCCGGCAATCGTTGCAAGCGCCCGGAAATAACCCTGCAAAAAGGGTTCACAGTTATACAAGGAGGTTAGAACGGATATTTTTTTATTTTTCACCATCGGTCAACTTGCGTTTGCAACTATTTCAGAATCATTTTTTTTGATAATGTTATAGGTGATCAAAGGTAGAAGAAAAGTAACCGGATGCAAGAGATTCGCCGAAAAAAACGAAATGCCTATGGCCACAACCAAATACAGGAAAGAAAAAAGACCATAGCCGTTCGCCCGCTTTTTATAGAAAAAGACCATCAAATAACCAATCAGAAAAAGATACAGAAACGTTCCCAAATAACCTAATCGCAGTAATAAAATAGAATAGGAAATATCGCCGGTACTTATTTGGCTGGTCGAACCCGATAACTCTTCTATCAGTCCGACTTTAAAATCAAACATTTGTTCTACTAACTTGGAATCTTCCGGTATTAATCCCGCCCCAAGCAACATGGCTTTGGGGTGGTCTAACAGATATTGGTTTCGCTCCAATAAGTGAAGTACCCTGAAAGTGAAGGTCGCGTTTCCTAAATTCGTTATATCGAATTCCGTATCTGCAAAATTTCCCGAAAGCACCGATTGTATATCCGTGAATGTCCTCGAATGGGCAAATTTATATCCTCCCAAAGCGATGGCAAAAAATAAAACGACCAATGCGATTACTACAAAGTAAACTCTTTTGATGCGTGGAAGGCCAATTGCATATCCTGTAATAATCGCAAAGAGAAAGCATCCGAATACGCTTCGATGAAAAGCGCCCAGGGTTGCTGCCAGCAATAAAAGGATAGACAGGTATTTTGGAATGCCTTTCAGCGGATTATGGTACAAAGCCATGAATGTGAAGAAAAAAAGCATATCCGGCTGATTGTAATAGCGAGAAATCTTCACGCCGAAGAACCGGACATAATTTACTTCCGTTTTCAATAAAATGTTTTTATCGATAAAAATCTGTAAGAGGAAAAGGAATGCAGTGATTAAAGCAACAAAGAATAACCATTTTAAGAGCATTTCCAATGTGTCTTTCGCTGCGTATCGAAACACAAAATAAGCGATCCAGAAGAATTGATAACGGGATGTGCGCAAAATATCGGCCCAGTTCAAACTCAAAGAAAATCGGCTGTAAAAAATACAAATTACCAGGAACGAAGCAAATACAATGAGATATTTGGTAAAATTGTCCCGATTGAAATACCCCCGGTTACATAAACTGTCAATGAAGATAATTCCGATCAGTATCAAAAAAGCGTAATCACTTCCTTTGGATATAAATGCGAGTTTGGTCACTTCTTCCGGAATTAAATCAAATCCGGAGGTGACAAAAAAGAAAAAAAGCAATAGCGCCGGAATTTTGTAATTCCGTAAATAAAGAAAGATGGCAACGATGACGATTACGATAAAAACCATGGTTCGCTATTTATTCCAGATTCCTACTGCTTTGTTGTTAATTAATTTATTCAATTGTATCGGCGCCCAAATCATACGGGGGAGATAGACGATGACCGGTGCAAGTATAATTCCGGGCGTTTTCCAAAGATGTCCCATCCATAAAGCAACGGGAATAATCAAAGCCATTTCTGCAATCGAACTGAACATTTGCAGTTTCACTTTTCCGATTCCATTGATTGGATAAATACAGATGTTCAACCAACAGGTAGCGGAGGTATATAAGCAGACGGCAGCGGACAGTAAGAATGAAATATTTAAAATATTGTGATTTTCTTTCATCCAGTGATTAACCCACACATAATAAATGAACGGAGAAAAGATAAGCAATGCCAATTGAAAGATGAGCAAATACAGAAAAAACGTATGCAATTGGGCAATGGATTTTTGCATCCAGGCAAAATCTTTTTGGGTATAAGCATCCGTAAACGAACTCCAATAGGGCAAAATGATAATGCCCATCACGTTCAGTGCCAACGAAAACAGGCGAAAGGAAGCATAATAGTTCGTTACTTCTACCGGATTAGTCATTCCCTGTATTAATATCGGTAATGTTTGAATAACCATGGACGCAGCAAACGTCATCACAAAAAACTTTAGTCCCAAGCTCATCATTGACTTTGCCAATTTGAAATTCACATCCTTGAAAGACGGACGCCAAACTTTATATTGCGTATGGAATAAAACAATATTGGAAAGTATAAGAACAGCAACGGGAGCCAATCCTGTTACCAGACCCAATGCTACTAAAGACGGAGTAACGGTCTTGGATAAAATGAAAACCCCTATCAAAATGAGTATTTGCCCCAGCATATCTACAAAAGCCCCGATTGCCGGCTTCTGATCGGCGGTTACCACAAACTTTATTAAATTGAAAACAAACGTGAAACAGAATGAAATCATTAATATCCAAATTAAACCGAAGACTTCCCGGTTATAATCCGGTGAAATATGCAGCTTCCCAAATATCCAATCCCAATCCAGAAACGGATTCAGTATGCAAAACAGGACAAAAATAAAAATACAAATGATTCCCATGATAGCATAAGTTGAACTAATGTATTTTCGCCCCAATTCCATATTCCCCATGGCCTTTGCTTCAGCCAGCTTGTTTTTCATCCCGTTTCCGAAACCGATATCAAAAAAGTTCAGCCAAAAGATCGTCTGGTATAAAGTCAACCAAATACCATTTCGTTCCGAACTGACATAACTAATAGTTAACGGCATTAATATTAAAGAAATAAGAACAGTTATCCCCTTAATTGCGAAAGACGCAACCACATTCTTTTTAGTCAGAAGCGTTCGTTCGTGTCCTTCATTAAAAAAATGAACTATTTTTTCCTTAATGAAACGGATCATTTTTCTTTTCTTCTTCGAATGGAATTACTAATAGCAGGGAAACTGTAAATTGCGGCGATAGGAAACACCAGTCCTCCAAAAAACAGGGTGGTTATAGCTACCTTTATGATATTGGGTTCAACCGGTTTGTTAATGACATACGGTTCATCAATCACTTTTAATTTAGGCAACAGCGAAACGCCTTTCACTCTGGATTCTTCCCTCATTTCCAACAAGAAAACGTACACGGTTTGTTGAAGTTCCTGTTCTCGCTTTAATTGGAGGTAATTTTTTTCTATTGTTGGGATTTTCCCGATTTTGCCATTGATTTCCGACTCTTTTTTCTTTAAATTATCTACGGTAATCAGTAAGCCCTTTTTAAGATTATCTACCGACTGCAGAAGTACTCCACGCTGCCAATCCACCCGGTCGTTCAATTCTTTTACAAAGGTACTTTGAGAATTGGATTTGTTCATTTCGTTTCTTTTGGCAAGTACCTCATTGTATTTACTTATTATATCGGCTATTGCCGGGGAAGTCGCCAAATTCGGACCCAACGGGAACAGGGCATATTTATTCTTCTCGTCGGTAACAAAGTCAACAATTAAATCAATCATTTTCAAATCAGTCTCTGCCTCCAGCAGCGTTGGCTGCAAATCTCCACTGAGTGCAAAATAATACTTTACATCGGCTTCCAAATCGGTAAGCGCGTATTTGTCTTTGAAAACCTGAATGGCTTGATCGGCATTCGCCAATTCTTCATTGACTATTTGCAGGCGGCTATCAATAAAAGCCAGCGTTTTATCGGTTATCAAATCTTTATCTGATTGCCACTCCGTATTATAGGTAGCAATCACTGCATTTAATATCTTTTTTGCCTCCGCTACATTTTCGGTATTCAAACTCAACTGAATCAAATCCGACGATTTTTTTTCAAAATCCACTTCGATTGCTTCTTTATAAATTTGGGTCATGTAATCGAAATTTGTATAGAGAACATTGATTTTCATCGGCTTTTCGTACTGACCAAAGTATGCGGATTTGGAAACCGTAAATGCACCTAAAGGAGTCTCCAGAACGGCAGGAAAGGCATTGACTTCGTATTCTCCGATGATTCGTTTTTTATATTTAATCTTTATATCGGTTTGATCTTTTCCTACATTGAACGTAATTAACGTAGGCGCAATGGTATCAGAAATGGCATCATCAACGGTCAAAATAATCGGTGATTGGTCGTACAGTTCCGTTTTCATCAAACCCAAAAACTTCGATTGTTTGTAATCGAAGTTTAGAGCAAATTTGCGCACTATTTTTTTCAAATAGCCTTGAGAACCCATTTTGAGCGACTCATCCTCAATATTTTGGGTTCCGGCGCCCAATCCGAAAAGACTTAACATGGATTGGCTACTCGACATCGACGAGCCGCTCATCAACGATTCGTCGCGACGAAGGTTAACCTGTGCCGTTACTTTCATCACAGGGGTCTTTACTTTCATGTAAACAAAAGCGAGAATTACACAGATTACCATACTGATAACAAAATAATACCAATGCTTCAGGCATATAAAAAAGACTTCTTTTATTTGTTCAATTTCGCTTTTATTCTCTTGCGATTTCATATATGAATGTCGTTATAATTTTTATTTTCTACTTACAGAGATGATAGCAATAGTTGTTGTTGCAATGACGGAGAGTGCGCTGAAAATCATAGAGTATACCGATAATTTATAGCTGTCGGCAGGACTGTATTTGCTTTCTAATTGTTTCGTTTTATTCGGGTTAACAATTATTTTATCATTTTGTTGCAAATAATAATAAGGAGAGGTGAATATATCGGCCGATGTCAAATCAAATTGGTGATAAGTAATGGTTCCATCATTGTTCTCCCGAATCAGTACCACATTTTTTCGATCACCATAGATAGTCAAATCATTGGCAGCGCCGATCGCATCCAAAACGGAAACTTTTTCTTGAGTGACAGGATAAGTCCCCGGTTTAAGGACTTCACCTAAAACAGTGACTTTGAATGATGTAATTTTCAAGTTAATCACAGGATCTTTGGCAACATAATTGGAAACTGATTCCCTTAGGTGCTCAATGGCTTGTGATATAGTTAATCCTGCCAAAGAAATCTTTCCGATCACAGGAAAATTAATCATACCTTCTCCATCAACAATATAGGTTTGGAGGGCAGGAGATTGTTGTACACTGGTTACTCCTGTTTCTCCCGGCGTTAAATAAGCCGTCATGGGAAGGTTAAACTGAGCTACGGATTCCTGGTCCAGCACAGGAGCCGTAACGGTGATTAGTAGTTCGTCGTATTTCTTAATGATTGGTTCGTATGACACTGAATCGCTTCCCACTCGCAAATTTTGACTGTTTTTGGCCAAATCCTGAAAATAAACAATATTTTTAGGAAGGGTCATACAAGAAAAAAAGAAAGCGGGAAAAATAAGGATAAGTAAACTTTTTAATTTCATTCTTCAAACTGTTATGTGTTTATGAAAGTTATTTTTTAGATAAAACGTACAAATAAGACAAATCGTATATATCATTCATATTTATTATGCATAATGAAACTTGCATACGAATAAAAGATGAAAATGTTCAACGGGTAGTTGCTACCCATTCGCACCATTCCTCCATGCCGCTGTTTTTTAACGCCGACATTTCGAAAATCCGCAATTGAGGATTGACTTTCAGACAATTCTCACGAAGCGTATCAATGCTTGTATTGAGATATGGCGCCAAATCTGTTTTGTTAATGATGCATACGCTCGCTTCCATAAATATATGCGGATATTTCAACGGCTTGTCGTCGCCTTCGGTCGTGCTGACAATGACTACTTTTTCTGCTTCTCCTAAATCAAAAAGGGCAGGACAAACTAAATTACCAACGTTTTCGATAAAAAGCAGCGAATCGGCTTCCGGATTCAAATGCTTCAAAGCATGATTAATCATGGATGCTTCCAAATGGCATCCCGTTCCGGTATTTACTTGAAATACGGGAATTCCCAATGCAGCAATCCGGTCGGCGTCGTTCGACGTTTGCTGGTCGCCTTCAATAACATAAACCGGGTTCCGGTTTTTCAACTGCCGGATTGTTTCTTCTAATAAAGTAGTTTTTCCCGAACCGGGAGAACTCATTAAGTTCAGGCAAAAGATATTTTTAGCTTCAAAATATCCGCGATTTCTTTCCGCCAAAAGATTATTCCGTTGAAGAATATCCTGTTCTACGGCAATAATCCTGCTTTCATCGTGGGAATGATGATGATCGTGATTGTGATCGTGATGATGATTTCCGCATCCGCAAGTTGTACACATGATGTTTATTTTTTTATTTACTATTTACCATTTATTTAACTACTATGGACTTAATTCTTAATTCTCTCCCTTTAATTATTTTAACTGCACAAGAGCCGCAAACGGGACAGGCGGAAAAAAGATGTTCTACAGGAAAGATGTTTTCGCAATCACCGCACCTACCCTCGCCTGCAATTCGTTGCCTGACAATGCGGGCGTCTTCCAACAGGCTTCCTTTGATTGCGCTTTCCAAAGCAAATTCCAAAGCGTTCCATTCGATTCCCGCCAAAGCGCCAATTTCCAATTCTAACTCTTCAATGGAACCGGCTTGATGATTTCGCGCTTCCTGTTCCGCTAATTCAACAATGCTCTGCGCTATGGATAGTTCGTGCATGCTATCAAACAATGCAAAAATACAACTGTCATCATTGAAACACTCTCACATAATCAATGATATATTGTTGAGGAAATCCTTTCATGTCAACTCCTTGCTGTCCTCCCCATGCTCCGCCGAAAGCGAAATTCAATATCAGGTAGAACGGTTGGTCAAAGGGCCATGATTGCCATCCTGTTCCGTCATTTTTGACAGTAAACGTCTTTACCGTATCGAGATACCAGTCGATATGATCTTCAAACCATTCAACGGCATAGATGTGAAATGCCGTACTTGGATCGGCACAATTGGCAGAAGAACCTCTTTGATTATTCTTTGTGGTATTGTACGCTTCTGTATGTACCGTAAAGTAAATTTTGTTCGGATCAAAGCCCACGTTTTCCATGATGTCGATTTCGCCGCTCTTAGGCCATCCACCATAAACAGATTGCGAAGGCATCATCCAGATAGCAGGCCAGGTTCCAAGACAATAAGGAAGTTTGGCGCGTACTTCGATGCGTCCGTATTTCCAATCGCCTTTGTTTTGAGTAATCAGACTGGCTGAAGATACAGGACGCATTTCTCCATCAATCATTGCCGAGTCATTCAACGCTGTGATTATGAGATTCCCATTTTCAACATGCGCATTGTCAAGCCTTTTGACAGCATAGTATTGCAGTTCACCGTTGCGGACGTATCCTTGCTCATACCCCCATTTTGAATCATCGGGAAGTCCTTGACCATCAAATTCATCCGACCAAACTAATTTTTTAAATTGTCCCGAAGCACCTGCAAAAGGAACGGGTTGTAAATTAGTATCTTCTTTATTATCATTTTTTTTAGTACTACAAGATAATAATACGGCACAAAATGTTAGAATAAAAAATGTTTTCATAAAATGTTGTTTATAGATTACTAAATTAAAAATTATCATAAGCATACCCTTCAATTCCAGCCAAAATGCCGATTTCCAATTCCAGAACCGGCTTGATGATTTTGCGCTATGGAGTTCGTGCATGATTGCTTCATAATTACTAATGCAAAAATACTACATAATCCGGCAATGAGCAAAAATAATTGCCACGTATTGCATTTATTTCTTTATTATCTTCTCCTTCCGCGCAAAATACCTTCTTGGTCTCGCGATGTCTTTGCCTTGTGCAATGTAGTGCCTTTTCATGTTGCCCTTTTGTCAATTTCCAGCCCGCTTTCCACCGCTATCTTCATCAGGTAATGATAGGCCGCTTCGTATTCATTAGGAATTATTCCGTCGAGGATAGCATCCTTGATGGCCGCCTTCAGTTCGCCGACCTCCCTTCCGGGCGGAAGATGAAAGAGTTCCATGATTTGCAGTCCGTCGATGGGAGGTTGAAAATTCCGAATGCGGTCTTTAGCTTCAATTTCTTTCAATTTGCTTCGTACCAATTGAAAATTTTGAAGGAACAGCCTGACTTTTTCCGGATTTTTTGAAGTGATATCCGCTTCGCAAAGCAGCATTAAATCGTCGATATCGTCGCCGGCTTCAAACAATAAACGCCGTACTGCCGAGTCGGTTACTTCGTCTTCGGCCAAAACAATCGGGCGCAAATGCAGTAAAACTAATTTTTCAACGTACTTCAACTTATCGTTCAAAGGAAGTTTGAGACGAATGAAAATCTCTTTCAGCATTTTCATTCCGATAAATTCATGGGTATGGAAAGTCCATCCCAATTTAGGATCAAACCGTTTGCTTTTGGGTTTACCGATGTCGTGCAACAAAGATGCCCAACGTAACCACAAATAATCGCTGGTCTTTGCTAAATTATCCAATACTTTGAGCGTGTGACTGAAATTGTCTTTGTGCCCAATTCCTTCTTTGGTCTCAACGCCTTTCAATGCCGTCACTTCGGGCAGAATCATTTCCAATAATCCCGTTTGCTCCAGCAATTCAAATCCGACCGAAGGACAGGGCGAAAGAATTATTTTGTTCAATTCATCGATGATTCGTTCCTGAGATACAATTTCCAAGCGACTTTTATTTCGCTCGATCGCTTCAAATGTATCGGGGGTAATGAAAAAACCTAATTGAGAAGCAAAGCGAACAGCGCGCATCATTCGCAACGGATCGTCGCTAAAGGTGATATCCGGGTCCAAAGGGGTACGTATTCGCAGATTTTCCAAATCACCCAAGCCGTTGAACGGATCGATCAGATCGCCGAATCCTTCCTTATTGATACGGATAGCCATCGCATTCATAGTGAAGTCGCGGCGGTTCAAATCTTCTTCCAGAGTCCCATTTTCCACTACCGGTTTCCTGGAGCGGCGATTATAGGATTCTTTCCGCGCACCGACAAATTCAATGACACGATCTCCGTATTTCACTTGGGCTGTTCCAAAATTCTTGAATATAGCCACAGAGGCATTTCCTCCCAAACTTCCGGCAACCGCTTCCGCCACCCGGATTCCACTTCCGACGCAAACAATGTCTATATCTTTCGATGGACGATTCAAGAAAAGATCCCTAACATACCCTCCTACTACGTAAGCATCCATTTGAAGTTTATCCACTTCTTCCGTAACGACTTCGATTATTTTCCCCCGTAAATTTTCGATTATTTCAATAATATCTATTTCCATGAAACATTTCTACGCTTGTTGAATGCAAAAATAAGGATTTTTGAGTAATAGACAATAAAAACAGGCAATAAAACAAAAAAGCAGCGACAAATCACTTGCTACTGCTTCTTGCTCTCCCTCTTGGACTTGAACCAAGGACCCTCTGATTAACAGTCAGATGCTCTAACCAACTGAGCTAAGGAAGAATTTAATTTTATTAAATATCAACTTTATGTGCTCTCCCTCTTGGACTTGAACCAAGGACCCTCTGATTAACAGTCAGATGCTCTAACCAACTGAGCTAAGGAAGAATTTTTCAGCATTTCTTGCAAAAGCGCAGCAAAAGTAATTGTAATTTTCCAAATATGCAATATCTTTGTAGAAAATTTAAAAATATCAATGAAATTACTCGGAATAGGAAATGCGCTGGTGGATGTTTTAATAAAACTGCCGGACGAAAAATTATTGTTCGAATTAGGTGTGGCAAAAGGAAGTATGAACCTGATTGATATCGAAATGCGAAAAAGAATTTTCGAAAAAATCAAAAACTTTACGGTCGCACAAACAACAGGGGGATCGGTAAGCAATACTACTTTAGCATTGAGACAATTAGGAGAACCCGTAGGTTTTCTGGGAAAAGCAGGCAATGATGTGTACGGAAATTTTTACTTGAAGGAAATGACCGATTTAAACATTGAGTTGCATTTAATTCAAGAAGATACGTTTTCAGGAACCGCCATTACGTTCATTACTCCGGATGGCGAACGTACCTTTTGCACGTACTTAGGAGCTGCCGCCGGAATGCGAAAAGAAGATTTACAGCCGGCGTTATTCGATGGATATACGCATTTATACATCGAAGGCTATTTAGTTCAAAACCATGAATTAATAGAAACTGCCTTAGCAATGACAAAGTCACGGGAAATGACAACCATCCTGGATTTAGCCAGCTACAATGTGGTGGCTTCCGACAGAGAGTTTATTCAAAGCTTAGTTGATCGCTATGTCGACATTCTTTTTGCCAACGAGGAAGAAGCGATTGCCTTCACCGGAAAATCACCGGAAATGGCCATCCATGAAATCGCCGAAAAAGTGCCGACAGTAATCATGAAAGGTGGAGCCAAGGGGTCGTGGGTAAAACAAAAAGACGTATTTGTTCATATCCCCGTTTATAAAAAAATCGAACCTTTAGATACAACGGCGGCCGGAGATTATTATGCCGCCGGATACTTCTATGGAATGATAAACCGTGTGAATCCGGAAAAATGTGCTAAAATAGGAACCTTGCTCTCCTATTATATCATTCAAGTAATCGGTACAAAATTACCGGAAGCAACCTGGATGGAAATCCGGGAAAAAGCAAAAGCCATTTTGGGAAATGAATATTAGATATAATTTATAAATAGTATGAAACAGTTATTTACCGGTTTATTATTTCATTTAAAAGCAAAAATTTTAGCGTTAATTGCCATAGGAATGTTTGTTTCCTTTTCCGCTCAAGCACAACTGTCGGAAAAAACGCATTTCGACATTGTCAAATATTTGGATATTTACAATGCCTTATTCAAAGAATTAAATATGTTTTACGTGGATTCCATCGACGTAAAAAAAACAATTGAAGACGATATTGCATTTATGTTGAGCCGTCTGGACCCTTATACCGAATACCTTGCGGAAGAAGAAATGTCAAAATTCGAGGTGCAAACTACCGGTGAATATGGGGGAATCGGCTCCGTGATTAGTTACAGAAACGGTAAAGTATACATTGCCGATCCAAACGAAGGGATGCCTGCTGCGCTTGCAGGACTTCAAGCCGGCGATGTATTGCTGGCAATTGATGACATCAGCCTGGATGGTAAAGATTCGGCTTTTGCCAGCGATCATCTGAAAGGTCAACCGAATACAAAAGTTAAGATTAAATTCTTGAGAACAGGTGAAAACAAACCAAGAGAAATCGTAATCGAACGTAAACGAATACAGATCGATCCGGTGGTATACTACGGCGTGTTGCCGGGAAATGTAGGCTACCTCTACCTATCTGATTTTACAACCCATTCTGCGGCAAGCGTAAAAGAAGCGATTGAGGATTTGAAGACAAACAAAGGAATTGAATCGCTAATTATTGATATCCGTGATAATGGCGGTGGTGTAGTAGAAAATTGCCTTGAGATTTTGAATTATTTTCTTCCGAAAGGGGAATTATTATTGACAATGAAAGGGAAGTTTCGTCAATTGGATCGAACTTTTCGAGCCACCCAACAACCGATTGCTCCCGATATACCTTTGGTCGTTTTAGTAAACCGGATGTCTGCGTCCGCTTCAGAAATTTTATCGGGAACGCTTCAGGATTTGGACAGGGCAGTCATTATCGGGACTCGCACGTTTGGAAAAGGACTGGTACAATCACCGCGTCCATTGCCTTACAACGTAAACCTGAAAGTGACCACAGCGAAATACTACATTCCAAGCGGACGAAATATTCAAGCCATTGATTATTCACACCGAAACGACGACGGAAGCGTTTCCTATATTCCCGATAGTTTGACGTCTGTTTTTTATACTTCCAAAGGTCGCCCGGTACGCGACGGCGGTGGAATTACTCCGGATGTTGTTACAGAAGAAAAAAAATTGCCCACCATTGTATATTACATGGAAAATGATAATTTGTTTTTTGATTTTGCCGTTCAATGGCGAATCAAACATCCTACCATAGCTTCTCCCGAACAATTTGTTTTATCGGATGAAGATTATGAAGCGTTTAAAACATTTGTCCTGTCGAAAGATTTTAATTACGACCGGCAAAGCGGAAAAGCACTGGAAAGTTTAAAGCAGGTTATGGATTTTGAGGGATATCTTTCTTCCGCTTCAGAAGAGATTACAGCCTTGGAGAATAAATTAAAACCTGATTTGAACCAAGACCTGGAATTACACAAGAATGCTATTTCCGATGAATTGGCGAGAGAAATTATACATCAATATTATTATGCGAAAGGCGAAAAAATTTATTCTTTGCGGAATGACGACGATTTGAAAAAAGCGCTGGAAGTTCTATCTAACAAAGATTTGTATGAAAAAACACTTACGACTCAATCCCCTAAAGGGGAGAATAAGCCCTCAATCCCCTAAAGGGGACTTTGCCGCAGCATAATGAGCAGACTCACCGTCCTACTCCCCCTTTAGGGGGCTGGGGGGTAGGAGTGAGGGGTGTAATATCTCAAACTTTCAATCGAAACCTCGTCAATAAAATCACGAATTTTCATCACTTCCGCTTCACCGTAATGGATATACACTTCGGCAGAAGATCTATATTCGTCCGGCAGCTGGTTTGCATCCGAAAGCAAGAGATAACCGATGCAAATATGTCCGGCGCATTCAACCAAACGGCGAGCATGAAAGTCGATATATTCAGTGTCCTTAGTATCAGCAACCTTCGACACCAATTGCTCGTAGATTTCAACCAAAGAAGCCAAACGGGTTTTCAGTCTGTCCAATTCCGGATTCAACATTTCTTCGTGATAAGCTTTCATCTGGGCAAGGTATGTGCCGGTCAATACGTGACGGATAGCAGCTATTACCTGCAGTTGGGTCGTTCCTTCGTAGATATTGGTAATCCGGGCATCGCGATAATACCGTTCACAGGGATAATCTTTCATAAAGCCGGATCCTCCGTGAATCTGGATACAATCGTATGCATTCTGATTAGCGTATTCACTTGTAAACGCTTTACCCAGCGGAGTGAAAGCATCGGCAAGTTTCTTGTATTTTTTCAATTCGGCTTTTTCCACCTCGTCCAATTTGCGTTCTTTTTCTATGTCTTCCAATATTTTGTACATATCGACAAAACGTGTGGTTTCGTAGAGGAATGCACGCGAACCATCCAACTTTGCCTTGATATTTGCGACCATCTCATAAACTGGAGGAAACTCTATAATCGCTTTCCCAAATTGTTTCCGTTCTTTTGCATAAACCACTGCTTCACGGTATGCCGCTTCCGAAATACCGGTAGATTGCGCCATAATGCCCAGCCGGGCGCCGTTCATCAACGACATAACGTATTTTATCAGACCCAACCGGCGGGAACCGCACAATTGCGCTTTTGCATTCTTGTAGGTCAATTCGCAGGTAGGCGAGCCTTTGATACCCATTTTATTTTCGATGCGGCGCACATTTACGCCGCCGTCGCGTTTGTCATAAATAAACATCGAAAGTCCGCGACCGTCTTTTGTTCCTTCTTCCGAACGGGCAAGCACTAAGTGAATATCCGAATCGCCGTTGGTAATAAAACGTTTGACACCGTTCAATCGCCAGCAGTCATTGGCTTCGTCGTAAGTAGCTTTCAGCATCACGGCTTGCAGGTCGGAACCTGCGTCCGGTTCGGTCAAGTCCATCGACATGGTTTCTCCGGCGCAAACGCGAGGAATGAATTGCTGATGTTGCGCTTCGTTGCCAAATTCATATAATGTTTCGGCACAGTCCTGCAAAGCCCAGAGGTTGCAAAAACCGGCATCGGCGCGGGCAGCCATTTCGGAAACCATAATAAATGGTACCATTGGAAAATTCAGTCCTCCATACCGGCGCGGCATGGAAAGTCCCATCAAACCGGCTTGCGTAGTAGCTTTAAGATTCTCTGCGGTTTCAGGAGCATAAATTGCCCGATTGTTCACTATTCTCGGGCCGGTTGCATCGATTGCTTCGGCATTGGGCGCTACTACGTCGCCAATGACTTCACCGGCGATTTCCATCACTTTTTTATAACTGTCCAATGCATCTTCATGATTGAAAGGCGCATAATCGAACTTGTCTTTTTCCGTAAAATTCCGCTCTTTCAATTCCACAATGCGTTTCATCAACGGATGATGCAAGTAGTGGCATAAAGCCGGATTGTCTAAATAAAAGTTAGCCATTATTTACTGTTCTTTTTATAATACTTAATCATCTTAGGTATAACCACTTCCACATCTCCTGTAATTACAAAATCGGCAATAATATTAATCGGAGCGGTAGAATCATTGTTGATTGCAATAATA
>Ga0123357_10001526_pt1 | contig 24625 bp, 17 predicted proteins | sample TergutEmb28metaG_FD_89873 | JGI IMG/M metagenome (GOLD analysis project Ga0123357, IMG submission 89873) | Embiratermes neotenicus P4 segment gut microbial communities from Petit-Saut dam, French Guiana - Emb289 P4 | ecosystem: Host-associated > Arthropoda: Insects > Digestive system > Gut ...
ATTTTTTGCTTTAAATTTATGTTGATAAGGTAAATGAAAAAGGAAATTGTTTTGCTGCTCTGATTGTGGTTCAATGCATAATCAGTTATAATAAGGTGATGTTCAATTCCGCACGAAAAGCTATGCTGCTGTTTATGAGTGACATTCTTTGATATTGTTTGGAGGTAAAATATGAAAGCGCTTGTAATGACCACACCGGGCAAGTTCGTTTTTGAAGACAGAGTGAAACCAGTTCCAAAGAATGATGAAATTTTGTGTAAGGTATTAAAAGTAGGAATATGCGGCACGGATTTACACGCTTATGGAGGAACACAGCCTCTTTACTCCTATCCCAGGGTTCCGGGACATGAACTTGCGGTGCAGGTTGCGGAGATTCCCGATGCCGCTAAAAATGAAGCCGGCAGTATCAAGGAAGGAGAAATTGTTTCCATCCTTCCGTACCTTCGATGCGGTACATGTGTCGCATGCAGAAGCAATAAGCCTAACTGTTGCACCGGTCTTAAGGTTTTGGGGGTACACATTGATGGAGGATTCCAGGAATATATCAGCGTTCCCGCATATTACGCGGTACCTGTGGGGAAATTACGGCCGGAAGATGTCGCCCTGGTGGAATGTTACTCTATTGGTTTTCACGCGGTTAGGCGGGCAAATCCAGGGCGGGGAGACACTGTCCTGGTGGTTGGCGCCGGGCCGATTGGCATTGGAGTGATTCATGGCCTGAAGGAGCGAGGAGTCAAAGTAATCGTCATGGATATTAACGATACAAGACTTGCGTATGCCCGTGATATTGCCCATGCCGATTATGTGATAAATTCACAAGAAACCGATCCTGAAAAGGCAATTCGTGATATTAACGGAGGAGAGGCCGCTCCCCTTGTGATGGATGCCACCGGAAACGCAAATCAGATGATGAAAGCGTTTAATTATGTTGGCGCCGGAGGTGCAATTGTATTTGTAGGTTTGGTAAGCGCGGATATTTCGTTTCAGGATCCTGTGCTTCACACCAAAGAAATAACCCTTATGGGAAGCCGCAACGCTACCAAAGAAGATTTTGCCAATGTCATCGCCGGTATAGAAAGCGGAAGGGTTAATACTTCGGGGTTTGTAACCCATACGGCAAGCCTGGAAGAAGCGCCCGAAAAATTCCCCGCATGGATTAAACCCGAGACAGGCTGTATCAAGGCAGTGGTCAGTATTTGATGATAATTAACGGATATATCGGAACGTATACCCAACACTCGGGAAGCGGCAGGGCAGAAGGGATTTATTTTTTTTCCCTGAATACATCAAACGGCAAAATGGAGCGGCTCTGTCTTGCCGCGGATATTTCCAACCCTTCGTATTTGGCTCTGGCGGCTTCCAAAAAATACCTGTACGCGGTAAATGAGGTACAGGAATTTGAGGGGTACCCAACCGGAGCGGTAACCGCATTTGCTGTTGATCAAAGCTCTTTCCGGTTACAGCCGCTGAACCAGCGGCAGAGCGGAGGGAAAGGGCCATGCCATATAGCGCTCTCACCAAAAGATTCCGATCACGCTGAACTTGCGGTTGTATCAAATTATTCCAGCGGCGCTATTTCGGTTTTTCCTTTGCGTGATGACGGTACCCTTTCTGAAATTTCGCAGACAATACAGCTTGAGGGCAGCGGCCCTGTTGAGAATCGCCAGAAAACTTCCCATGCGCATTCCTTTGCTTTTGCCCCGGACGGCAGAAGCGGCCTTGCCTGCGATTTGGGCTCCGACAGGATACTGTCATATAGCGTAAAAAACAGCGCACTCCTCTCCATGCCTTATTTTCAATCCGCTCCCGGTTCCGGTCCCAGACATCTGTCATTTCACCCTGACGGTACATTGGTGTATTGCGTAAATGAACTCAATTCAACCATTGATGTATTGTCATGTTCCGCCGGGATTTTACGGAACATGCAGACTGTTTCGACCCTGCCTGAAGGCCGCGTTCACACCAGCACCGCCTCGGCAATAAAAATATCGGCTGATGCGCGTTTTTTGTATGCGTCGAACCGCGGCCATAACAGTATAGCAATTTTCAATGCCGATAATGACGGGCTGCTAAAACTGAAAGCGGTAATTCCAACAGGCGGAAAAACACCGCGGGACTTTACCATTGATAATTCCGGACAATTTATGCTGGTCTGCAACCAGGACTCGGATAATCTTGTTGTATTTGAAATCGATCAGACACAGGGAATACTTTTCAAAAAATGGGAATACCCCGTCCCTTCCGGGGTATGTGTTGTATTATTTCCTGGCGGCAGCTTCCATTAATCCTTTCATATAACCTACTGCGAAAAGGTTACCCAGCAGACTGTAGCCGGGATTGATATTTTCTTCTCCCCACATGGCAGGCACATGATCCGGTCTGATGCAGCCATTAAAATCAATTTCATAATAGCGCTTCATACATTCGTACATATCGGTCTGACCGTCATCGTGAAACGTTTCAATAAAATTTTTGGCTGTGCCCCGGATATCCCTGAAATGCGCGAAAAAAATCTTTTTTTGTTTTCCAAACCGCAGAATCAGTTCCGGAACATTTTCTCCCATGGCGGAAAAGGAACCCTGGCATAAGGTGATTCCGTTATATTCACTGGGTACAAGATCAATCACCCGCTGGAAAGCCTGGGCGCTGACAAGAATACGGGCAATGCCCATCAGTGAATCGACCGGCGGATCATCGGGATGGATTGCAAGCTGCACACCGGCTTCTTCCGCAACAGGAACCACCGCTTCAAGGAAATACTTCAAATTTTTCCACATGGTATCCGCGCTGACGACTCCGGCCCCGGTAAGGGGCGCGTCAGCCATCAGTTCATGATTGTAGCCTGTTACCCGCGCGCCGCCCCGTGAGGGAAGGTTAACATTGGTACGGAACCAGCCCACTATGGGCATCCAGTTGTAACATACCACCGGGATTTTCAGCCGTCCCAAGGTCCGCAGGAAGGTCTGAAAAACTTCAATTTCCTCGTCTCGTCCCGGCAGGCCAAGTTTGGCATTATCCAGCGGTGTGGGCCCTTCAATGACCGAAACCTGCAGCCCCATATCCTCAAAACTTTTTATTTTCTGCAAGAGCGGCGCATATTCCCAGGGGCGTTCCTGACCATCCAGAGTGTGCCCTTTTCGCGAGGCATTGATCACCGCATGGGTTACGCCCATTTGCTTTGAAAACTCAACTCTTTCTCTCCGCTGATCGGATAGATAATCCATTGCAATATTCATATATCACGCTCTTCCGTACTTCTGGAAAACTTCATGAATGGTACTGCCTGAGTTATACGCTTCGCGGGAAAGATCTTCCCGGCGCGATACGTCTTCCACCCCAATCAACACGTCATACGCAATTTCTTTCGGGATTACGATTACCCCGTCAACATCACCGAATATCCAGTCGCCGGGGCGGACAAGCACCTGGGTTGTCAGAGAGCCCGATACATAGATGGGGCAGTCGAGGTCTTTGCACCTCCAGCGCTTTTTTGATTCAATGGGCGAAGTGTAGCGCGCAAAGCACGACCAATTATCAATACGCATAATACCGGTCTTGTCTCTGGTGCCGCCGTCTATCACCGCGCCAACCGCTCCGGCGGCGCGGGCGCCGTAACTCATCATCTCTCCCCAATGCCCGCAGCAGCTTTCCTTTTCGGCATTCATGACTATAACACAGCCCTTATAAAACCGGTGGAACTGCGCGTACTGGTCAAATTTCGGATTCGGGAATTCCGCGTCATAGCGTGGTTCCTGGGTTCCATAAATGGTAAAAGCCGGCCCGCATACTTTCATATCATCGCGCAGCGGCCTGATCTGCAGGGACATACACTGGTTTCCATATCCCATTTTGTCCATGACATCGTAAATATCCGCTGAAAATGACTTGAGAAAGCGTTCCCGCATTTCTTCCATACCCGGTATGATCTTTGCGTCCATGTTGTTTCTCCTATTTCCTGAGAAGGAATCCTCCGTCAACTACCACTGATGATCCGTACATATAACGCGCGGCATCGGAGCACAGAAAAGCGGCAACATCGGCGACTTCCTCCGCCTGGCCCACCCTGCCGCAGGGAATTTTTTCTTCGGTTCTTTTCAGCCTTTCGGGATCCAAAAAATGGGGATTCATGTCTGTGTTAATTGCCCCCGGAACCACCGAATTAACCCGGACGCCGTGCCCGGCAAGTTCACTGGCCATGCTTTTCATCAATGACTCCAGCATCGCCTTTGTTGAAGAATAGAAAGCCTGGGACGGCAAGGGATTTAACGCGTTAATTGATGTTACAAAGGTAATGGTTCCCCTGCCGCGCTGTACCATGAATTCGGCAACTCCGCGGGCCAGAGAAATTGCCCCCTGTACATTAACCGCCAAAAGATTGTTAAAATCATCAATAGAAGAACCCATGAAGGTCTTATACACGGTAAACGCCGCGTTGTTGATATAATTGTCCAGCTTTTCCAGTGTTGCCCTCTCGGTCTCCAGAAAGCTGTTTACCTGGGCGGCGTCAGAGACATCAACCTGGAAGGTTTTTGCTTCTCTGCCCATGGCGCGGATTTCGTCAGCCACTCCATTCAGCTTCTGAATATCACGCGCCAACAGCAATACATCGGAACCCTGGCGGGCAAGCGCTTTGGCGACAGCCGCGCCGATTCCTTTGCTTGCCCCGGTTACCAGGGATAATTTTCCATCCAGCCTGTAAACATCGCTCATATTAGTTGTTGGGTACCCAGGTCTCCACTCTGATGATTGTAACGCCATTTACTTCATGGTCGCGCACGCCGGAACCCAAATAGTTCCAGCCGCCTCCCCAGGCCGGTGTATTCATTAAATCAAGCACCATAACGTTATCCAAATCGCTGTCGAGAATCTCGTTACGGGGTTTATCAGGATCCGGACCGGCATAACCATTACCGGCCAAAAACTGTTGGACTGAATAACTGTCTCCCCTGTATCCGGTTGAACCGACAACATCGGAGGGTAAAATATCCGCGGCTGTTACACCGGCCGGAAGCGGAGCAAGATAAGAATAAAAAACATCAGTTTTTGGTCCGCCGCCCCACGGATTTATTTCAAAGACTCTTTTTGAGGCGGATGTTGCCACATCTCTTGGATCTATAAATATCATTATCCTGGATCCGCTCGCCGCCGCATTGCCCTGCCATTGCTGGTAATTGATCCGCAAGTTATAACCGTCAGTGTACGGCGTCAGATCATTAACGTAAATGGTGTAATCATCACGATTTAAATCCATTAGGGTCCAATGTGCATAGATTGTTACCGGAGCGGTAATCGTGAGGGGGAAATCAACAGGACTTCCGCCATCGGCGGCATCGTACCAGCCAACAAAAGTATGCAGACCCCGTAATGGATCGGGAGAGGGTCTTGCAAACGCCTGACCTTCCATAATTGCCTGATTTACGACATTGCCTTCGTAATAGTTGATGGTAACGTTTATGCCAAAATAGGCTTTAACCTCCACGCTCGTGTCTGGCATGGTCAGGGTGTACGTATAGGAGCCGTCTCCGTTATCTGTAACATTTTCCGGGACAACATCAATATTATTCACCTGGAACCTGTTAAAGCCATAGACTCCGCCGGCAGCCGGCGTTGCCGTTATATTAACTGCTGCACCTTCTGTTACCGATTGCGGATCTGTATCAGCGGTGATTTGGCCGTATGTAGACGGAATCGCGGTAAGGGTAATATCACTTTTGGCCGGCAATTTATTAAAGTATGCGGTAATGGTTATATCTCCCGTTGAGGGCCGGGTAATGGTATAACTGCCGCCTGATTGAGGTATTGTCGTTTCGGAACCGCCTGCGGTTGGCTGCCATTTCACATCAACAAGTTCATATGCCGGATCCGTGACTACGTTAAAAACCGAGGGGAAATTCTTTTTGCCTGTTATGGTGGTTATTGGAGTATCGCTGACCGCATCGGTAAAATAACCGCCTGCCGCAGGATTGGCGACAAGGGTGATAATAAATTCATTCACATCTATCTGACTAAAAACCGCCGCGATATCTACACTCCAGGCAGGCATTGTATATGTTATGGTGGTATTGCCTGTATAATCTGTGCCGTCAATGGTAAATTTTTCAAATTTGTTACCGCTCTGGGGAGCGGCAATTACAGTAAGTTTCGTCCCTTCCGGTACTTTTGTACCTGTGGAGATTGTTACCGGTCCCAATTGTACGGTGAGAGTACCTCCATCCTGATTTGTATTAAAGGTGACAATATTACTGCCGCTTGTTTGGCCTCCGCCGCCGCCGCCTGAATCAGTAGCGGTAGAACAGCCGGTCAGCATCGCCGTCATGCCTATCAGAAAAAAGGTGATGAGAGCCAGGGTAAATTGTTTAGCATTTTTCATACGTTCCTCCAAAAACCCTTAATTTATACGATGAGGCTGTTCCGAAACGAAGAGGGTTTCAGAACCGGCTCATTTGGTTAACATTCCGGTTGCGGTATTGATCCGGTAGCCGGCAAATCCGTCATCCCAAAAAAGACCTGTATTCCAATGGAAAGAACCGCCCAATGTAATATTCGAAATGAATGGCGTGATTGTCCCGACCGCGGAGCCCGTTGCCGACGCGTTCCGTATACATGGATTGTTTACCCAATAATCGGGCAAAGTCGGAGGCGTTTTACCGTCAACCACATACCAGCCAAGGTTCAGTTTATCTATTTTGCCGCTCCATCCGTCGTGAATTTTAATGAAGGGAGAGAGGTAACCGGAGGCCGGCGCCGCTACGCTCGCAAAAAGGAATACTACTCCTATCGCCGCGTTGTCCTGTATTTCCACAAACAGGTTATCCGGCATGGGATAATCCGAATTAACTCCCAGCGAAACATCTCCGCCAAATCCTGGATTACCGGTGATCTTTGCGTTACCTTCCATTATCATATTGGCTCTGTTTAAGGCGACACCGGCGCTTTCCTGGCCGCCCAACCATAGATTACTGTTTCCGGTAATTTCACCGCCCTTCATCTGAAACAGGACCTTGTTGTTCCTTTTATTCTCGGAACCGTATACCACTACTGCGCCGCCCCCGACAGCAGAGCCGGGCCTGTCGGAGTAATAACCGGTTATCTTCGAACCATCAAGCATTGTAAATGTTATTTGATTGTCTCCGCCAAGTGCGTCACCCACCCGTATCATACCCTGGCTGGAAGTGGCTTCACTGCCCCGTATTGTGACGTTGCTGCCGAGCGTCAGGCTGATGGGCGCTTCCGCGTCGCCGGGCAGAACCAGTACCCTGCTGCCCTTTGTGTTTATCGTCCTCTCACCGCCAATACCAATTATGGTAAGATCAACGCCGGGGCTGAAAGTTACATCGTTTACTTCCTTATATTTTATCCCGGCGGCTTCATCTTCCATTTGCCCCGCGTCTTCTCCCAGCGCCATGATATAGCTGCCCGCATATCTGCGATCATTGATATAGGTCATGGCTGAGTCATAAAATTCTTTTCCTTTACCGCCCATGGGAACCATGACAGGCGGAGTCCCGGAATTTGCCATTAACATCATGTCACCGGTAACCGGACTGTTAAAATCCCATATTTGACCAATGCCGGGTCCGCTGAGAACGGTCCAAAATTTCTGTAGGTCTTCTGTTGTTCCTTTATAAAGCCCCCGTCCGCCGGCATGGGCTGCGATGATTTCGTTCGTCATTGGTATCTTATACCCATTCTTTACATCCATTGAGCTGCCCTGAAACGGGTTGTTATCAAGAAAGAAAGATACCTGAAAAGTTCCATTCCCGCTTCCTGTGTCGCATCCGGTGAAGGTGAAAAGAAAGGAAAATACCAAAAAAAGAAGAGCTATAGCCATCGGGCCTGCTGTCAGGTTGCATCTTTTTGCTTTGTTCATATCATCCTCTCTATTATCACCTGGCGGACAGATAGCCGGCGGAATTGATCTGGTAGGCGTCAAGGCCGTTTGGCGTAAGATCCCCGTTACTCCACTGGAAGCTATCGCCCAGGGTTATGTTTCCAAGGAAACCGTTAATGCTCCCGCCGTCCGGATTGGTCACTATCGCATTGGTCGACCAACTGTTAAAAGTAAAATTACCCGTCCCGCCCCAGCCAAGGTTTAGTTTTTGTATACTGCCGCTCCATCCGGTTCTGATCCTGATGTTATTGACAGGTGAACTGCTTGAATTGTTGAACAGGAATACTTCTCCAATTGTTGCGTTATCATCCAATTCCAGAAAAAAAATATTGTTTCCGGCGCCATTTCCAAATGCCAAATCTCCGCCAAACCCTGAATTGCCGGTAATTACCGCGTTTCCGCTCATAATCATCCGGGCATTGTTTAGGGTCACCCCGGAACCGATCCCGCCGCCCGTCCATGTATTGCTGTTTCCGGTTACTGTACCGCCTTTCATCTGAAACAAGACATTACTGCTGGTGCTGGTACTGATACCCTCGACAACGATTGCGGCGCCTCCTTGCCCATTGTTGGCATTACTGATATAGCCTGTAACCTTGGAGCCCGGAAGCATTGTAAAAGTGACCGGCCGCCCGCCGCCGGCAACCGGGCTGAGCGCGGCGTCCCCCACCCGGATCATGCCTGAGCCGCCGTCGGCAAGCCTGCCTTTTATGGTAATGTTATTTCCGAGCGTCAGGCTGAACCCTGCCCACGCCGAAGTACCAGCCGAATTACCGGGCAGGACAAACATTCCGCTGCCCTTCCCGTATATTGTCCGTTCCCTGCCGACCCCAATCATGCCCAAATGCGAGCCGGGGAGAAATGTTACATTGTTCACTTCCCTGTCATATAAACCCAGCGCTTCGTTATCGGGGTAACCCACATCTTCCCGAAGCAGCAGAACACGGACGCCCATATCCACAACAGCGGGATTGTTGGCAAGCAGCATGGCGTTGTCATAAAATTCTTTTTTTATCCCGGCAATATTGTACTTCCAGGGCGGGTCGGTATCACTTGCCGCCAGGCTCATATCTTCCGTAACGGGATCGTTGAAATCCCAAATGGTACCGTCATTGAGGCCGCCCTGGACAGACCAGAAATAACTTTCAAGGTCTGACATATATTGTTCGAGAATTTGAGCGTTATACTGAACATCCGGATTTGGATCGTCCCAGTTTCTCGGCTTCATATACAGACCCTGCTCGGCAACATGAGCGGCAATGGTTTTATCTGTTGCAGGTACTTTATAATCTTTTTTTACTTCAACTGATTTATACAGGGAACCATCAAGATAGAGCTTTACCGTATATGTTACATCACCGCCGGACAGGTCGCATCCCGCAAAAAGAAATGCAAAGACAAAAAACAGAATTGGTAAAACCATCAGGTTACAAGCGGTACGACTCCGAACAATACGATTGTTAATCGCCTGGTTATATCCGGTACATGGGCCCATACATCCTCTCCGTATCATTCGTCAGTCTACATACTCGCCGCGATCACGCGCGGCCTGTCTCATATGATCATAGAAATAAATTCCTGAATAAATATTTGGGGTATACAGGTATTGTTCCTCTTCGAAAGAAAGAGGGTTAGTGGCATCACGGGAACCACTGTTCAGGAGGTTAAGCTGGGCCGCTACAGCCGCGTCATACCCGCCGTAATTCTTGGGATCGTTTCCGATGCTCTGGCTTACCGGCCGCAACAGGATCGGGCTCGCGCCAAACGACCAGCACCAGGCGGTATAATTCATTTTGGACCCGTACGTTGCATCGTCATCAAAATAATCCAGCAACGCGGGCATCCATTTTGCATGAAATGACGCTCCCCCATCTCCAAACTCATCTTCCATCACCTGGTTCCGGTAATCCTGTTCACGGAAAACAAATTCATCCTTTATGATGTTTGCGGTGTCCGAGAACTGCCAGCCGCATTCGCCGCTTATAACAGGCGCGATTTTTCTTGTGCCGCCACTTTTATCTATCCAGTCCTTTCTCATAACTTCCAGGCTTTTTCCCGGTACATGGCCGGCATTGTACCATACATCAAGGCCCTTCCATGAATAGATATGGGTATCGTAAATAATACCCCAGCCGGTTTTGGATTTATCGCCTCCCGAGCCCTGGTCAATAAGCGCATATTTTTTCCGGTCGCCGGGAACCTCGCCGACCACTCCCCGCAGGTCATAGCCCCAGTCAAGCCCAGCGCACACAACGACGTTTTTGGCGCCCAGATCCCTGATCATCTCAAGCACCTGTTGGTACCCGTATCGATATTCACCTCCCGGAGTATCAAAACCGCCGTTACGCCAGGTATCCCAGGATACGTCATGCGGCTCGTTCAACAGCCCAAAAAGGACGTAGGGATTATTCGCGAATTCGGGAACTTGCGCCCATTTCCGCCAAAAGTTCATGTCCCGCTCGGTAAACATGATGTACGAGTGAAGGTCCAGAATAACATACTCTTTATTCCGTACAGCCACCTGTACCAGTTCTTTCATGTCGTCCAGGTAGCCGGGGTAATCCCCCAGGGGCCTTTTTTGGCTGCTGGAATAAATTTCGGTGGCGTCAACTTCCAGGGGCAATCTGATGATGGTGCCGTGCCATTGCTGATATACCCAATCCATGGATCGGGCAAACTTGAACCGTGTGCTTGCACTCGTTAAATCATAGTCCCATATATTTACGCCGAGCAAACGGACTTCGTTTCCGGTGTATGCGTTAAATACTTTATTCCCGACAACTTTAAGCTGACCCTCCTGCACGGTTGGATCAGGCGCTGGTGGGGTAACTTTGACAGGACCGTCATCTGTAACATCGAAGTGGCAGGCCAAAAAGCAGGCGGCAAGAATTACACCAATCAGGAAAAAGAACGTTTTTTTGTACTTTTTCATGCCAAATCCTCCGGAAATAGTTAGTAACACACATTTACATATTGGAATAGATAGATGTATTATATATCATAAGTAAATATTTAGTATGATGTAATAAGAATCATTTTGAAAAATTAATATAAATTTTGATTTTAACGTATTCGGCGCTCATCCGGCGTTTACATTGTAAAATATTTCTGAACAACCCGGTAAGCGGGTTTCGGATTCCCCTGATTATCGTTGAGTCCCCAGGCGGTTTCACAGGGACATTCTTCTTCGTGGCAAAAGAAACATTCATTCTCATCCTGCCAGGAAAAAATAAACGCGCCGAGCAGATGCTCGTGTTTTGCCAGCATTGGCAGTAATTCTTCATAGAATTGCGCCTGTCCGGCAGCTGTATGGGGCAAATGCGAACTTCCGCCCGTCCATTTTTTCACCAAATGAGATTCAAGGAGCCATATATTATCCGGCCAGTCTTCAACGGGCGAAGTTTTTATCATTTCTGACATCCGTTTTGGTATCAATTCCAAAAATTCTTCACATCGCGCTTTGGCATCATCAAAATTCGCAAATCCAAGGGTTTGGACATACCGGTCATAATCCCCCGGTTCAATAATTCCGCCCTCGCTTGCAAAACCGAATTCCTGTATTATGATGGGAAGCCCGGTTATATCATATATGCGGTCAAGTGTATTTATGTAATCCTGGGGCGTACCTTTTATCCAGGTCCCGTAATAACCGTCGTATCCCATATAATTAAACAGATGCTTGTGCTTCAACAGTATTCTTGTCATGTATTCCGAGCTTGCGCTGAATTCACTCATGTTGAATCCCAGGAGGGTCTCTTTGTCAACTTTTCGTACGCCTCTGAGCCCGGCGGCAATAAAGTCAATTGATTGATCAAAGTTCAGCGGCGCGCGAAAAAAATACACGTTCATTTCATTTGCGATTTGCCAGCCGTCAACCAATCCCGCCAAATCCCCGGCGATTTTCGCGGTCAGGTCCTCCACCTGTTGCAGCCCTTCCGCGGTAGAAGGATCGATTCCCAATTTGACATACCTGCCCGGGTTTGGGGTTATCATCATGACTTTAAATCCGGACTCTCTGCTTCTTATCAATTTTTCCTTGTTTCTGAAATATCCTTCACTAAAACTTCCATCTGGGTTAAAGGGGTCCTGAAAGCCCCAGCGAAGCCAGTTGAACCCGGTCTCTTTTAAAATCTTTGGATCCGCGTTATTCCCGTGACACAGTCCCTTTATAAATCCTTCTCTGAACATACCGGTATCAACTCCCTTGCAACGGCTTTTTATAACGTAACGTCAATTCCCGTTAGCCGGCCGCGCAGGTATCGGGTTTAAGTGCGAATTGCTGTTGGGGTACGATTTCAGCCTTGCATACACCTGCTGGCCAAAGTATTGATTGGGTGTAACGTTAATCCTGCTGGTCCAATTGCTGTCATTGAGAACCATACGCGGAGCGGAACTCGGATGAAAATCCCAAGCGGTAAAATTAAAGCCATTTAATTCCATCCAGTCAAGAATATCTCCTATGTACCAGGGTTTTTGCAATACTGTATTGGTCATATTGGGATCGCCGCCGCCGTTGCTGCCTTCCTGCTCAATACCGAATTCCCCAATCAATATGGGAGCTCTGGTTGCCGTGGGTAATACTTTGGTTGCGCTGGTCGGGAAGCCTTTACTGTCTTTCCACGGATACGCATGGGAGTCGTACATAATACCTCTGCCCTGCGGCGTATCAACAAGCATCCGCGCGAAATTGTTTGCGGAGATTCCGTCCAGTGTGTAACCATATTCCAGGCCGCCCGCGATTAAAATATTATCGGCGCCAAGAGCGCGAATCGCGTCGACAAGCTGCTGGTGACCAATATACGTATTGCCGCCGCTGGTTCCGCCGTTTTGCCATATATCCCAGCTTACATCGTGCGGTTCGTTCAACAGGCCAAAAAGCACCGCGGGATTGTTTCTATATCTTGCGGCTGCGTCTGTCCAGAAATCCAGTGTTTTTTGGGTAGGAGCGGTATATTCATGGTTATCAAGAATAATATACTTTCCAAACTGGTTGGCAAGATCAACTACCCTGTCTACAGTTGCCATGTAGTTGGCCGCCGAACCGTATGTACCTGTGTTTAATCCCAGCCATCCGTCCGGGTACACAGGAAGCCGTATAAAATTGGCATTCCAGTTTGTAAAAACTTCATACTCGGACCAGACTACACTTTCGCCTTTCCCCCAATCCAGACTTGGTACATTGACTCCCACAAGCCGTACCATTTTACCGTTGGAATTGTAGATTCTGTTGACCTGCTCGGCAGCGACACCGGTAGTTCCGCCCACATGGAGCTGCAGGCTTGCTCCGTTGGAAGAGTACATACCGCTTTGTTCCGGGCCGCCGACCGGAAGCCATTTTGCGTATAGTATAACATTGCCGTTTACCTTATCGCCCCTTACGGTATCATCGCCGTTGACAGGAGCAAAATACCACCTGGTTGTAAAATCCGGGTCCTTGTACCAGCCTTCAAAAGCATAGTCCTGTTTTGCCGGACTTGCCGGCGCCATTATCGAAGTGTTGGTTGGCACATTAGTTCTGGGCGCAACGCTGGTTCCGCCATTACTTTCAAAAGCGACATTATTTGTACCGGCGGCGAAAGTCCCCCATTTTGCAAATACGGTAATGTCTGCTGAAACAATTGATGAAGAGGTAAATTCCGTTCCCGCTCCGTTCTTTTGCGTAAACCAGCCCTGGAAATAACTGTTGTCTTTTAACGGATACGGCAAAGTACCCGCCGGATCTCCTGTATTAATCTGTATGCTTCCCGGATCAACAATTCCGCCGTCCGCGTCAAAAGTAATTACGCTGAAACCGGCCGATAATTTAATCCAATCAGCATACAGATCTATGTCGCCGGTAATAGAGGTATTGAAATTAAAGAGAACATAGGTACTGCCGTTCAATATATACCAGCCAAGGAATATGTATCCTTCCCGGTCCGGATCCACCGGTTTTAGCGCGGGTTTATCTTTTTCCACTGTTTGCGGTTCTGTTATCGTATCGCCTGAGCTGTCGGTAAATGTGACGGTAAAAAGCTGAACCCACCGGGCATACAGTACAAGGTTACCGGTAATGGGAGTATTAAAATCAAAAGGAACGTACGTACTGCCGCTTGTTGACCAGCCGGTAAAATTATATCCGTCCCGAAGCGGCGCCGGGGGTTCTTCCGAAAGATCGCCCGCCTGTACGCTTTGTTGCTGTATGATTGTGGCGCCGGTGTTGGTAAATTTTACCGTGAAAACCCCGTTCTGCGAATTTGGTCCTGGCTGGGCAGGCTGTGAACATGCGGCCAAAAACAAAACCAGCAACAAAAAGATTGGGGCAGTATAGAAAGCAAAAGCACTGATTTTTTTGTTCATTTCCGACCTCGTCCGGACAAGATACTCTTCCGAATAATATCTTACAATATTAGGTAGTAATATACAGCCAATTCTTCCATTTCTTTGCTTTTTTATCATTTTTTTTGCTATTTGCTAATTTGACATTTATCGTAGAAACGTACAATAATACTATCATGGCATGGTCAATTACCCCAATGAAAAAAAGGAAAAATAACAAAAATGCCCGCGGTATTGTATTATTTCAGTGGTTTATCTCGTATTTGGCGATTTTCCTGATTCCGTTGTTACTCAGCATAACGGTTTATTTCTATTCCCTGCACATTATTGACAACAGCGCCCAGGAAAATTCCAGGTCCGCGCTGGAACAGTTCAGGATTGCGCTTGACAGTTTCATGACAGAAGGGTTTCAAATCTATCAGCAAATCACGTTAAATTTGGACTTGCAGACTCTTACCAAAATCAGGAACAATCCACAACCGGAAGAAGCATGGACAATCATAAAATCCATAAATGAAATCAAAAAAATAAAATCCGTTCACCCCATGGTTGACGATATTCTGATTGCCTTTAATCAGCAGCAAACGCTAATGAATTCATCGGTATATTTACCCAGGGATTTTTTTTATCGTCTGTTTTATGAAAGCAAAACCTGGGATAGAAGCGCATTTACCTCTCTGATGGAAAAGCCGCCCATGAACAAAATAGTGCAGGTAAATGACAAACTCTTTCTGTTCCGTCCCAGTGTACAGCATATCATTGACAATAACACGGTAACTTTGGGTGTTTTATACAATAAGGAGATTTTTGACAATTACTTTTTTTATCCCCATGAAATAAACGGAGGAAAAATCTTTATTGTTCAGACAGACAATCAATTGGTGTACGGTTCGGGAGAAAACAGCGCCTTGCCCTTTTTTTCCGGCAACAAGGGAATAATCGGCAAAGACAGGTATTATGTTTTATCCCTCGAATCCCGGGTAATGAACTGGACGTATCTTTATTTTATTCCCGAAAGCCTGCAAACAGCCAAAGCCCGGCAAATTCAGTTTTTAACCCTTGCGGGGTTATTCATTTGTTTTTTCTTTGGGCTCTTCTTTTCGTATAAGCTTTCAATGCGTAATTATGCTCCGGTCAGAAACCTGATAAAATTATTAAGCGGTCAGGAAAAACCGGTGAAAGGGGAAAACGAATTCAATTTGATTGAAAGGAAGATAAAGGACACTCAAACCCTTATTGGAAATAATCTGAAGAAGCTGAGAACGTATTATATTAACAGCCTTTTGCGAAAACCCTTTGATCCGGTTAACGGAAGGCATGAAATGGAGCGTTACAATATAAAACTGAACGGCGAATGGAATATGGTAGTTATTTTCACGGTTAACTACCCGATCGCGGGCAGAACGCTTACGGAAAGTGAAAGTGAATCAATCAATTCCCTGATACATGAAGTAATCCGCCTCTTTACAGATGTAGTCCCGAATGTTGAGATGATTGATGACGGAGAACACGCGGTAGCCATTGTCAACTGGTCAGGAGACAAGGATGATTTCATCAACCACCTGGAGGCAAAAATCGAAGAATTCGGGGAGGAGGCCGCACAGATCCTGCATGTACCTGTTCTGACAGCAATGGGAGAACCCCGCATGGGGCTGGATGGTATCTTCTATTCCAATATGGAAGCCGTTGAAACGCTTAAGTATCTGGATCCAAAATCAGGCCAAACCACCCTTCACTACCATGATATAGAATATTCAAACGGTATATACAGCTATTCATTTGAAATAGAGCAAAAACTTGTCAATCTGGTTCGTCTGGGAGACAGTGAAGCTGTCTGCGCCATTTTACGCCAGATTTGGGCCGAAAACACTGCCAATAACCAGTTCGGATATATGAACCGGCTGCTGGCCTACAATCTTCTGGGAAGCCTTGTCAAAGGCATAATAAAGGATATGCCTTCAAACTTTCATCCGCAGGGTTTAAATCTTGAAAACGCTTCTTTGAGGGAATTGTTACAGTCCCTTGAAAAGGCCGCCATGGAAATATGCGCATCAAATTCACTTTTATTAAACCAGAAAAAAATGGTTCATAAGCTAAGCCTGGAGATTCAAAAATATATTGATACGCAATTCAGGGACCCGAATATTAATGTTTCCATTACAAGTTATCATTTCAGGATGACACCCTATTACCTTGCCACAATATTCAGGGAAGGAACGGGCAAAAACCTGCTGGAATACATCAATACCCTGCGCGTAGAGGAAGGCAAGAAACTTTTGATTTCCGGATGCAAAGTAAACGAGACAGCGGTTAAATGCGGTTTCAGAAACGCCGGCGCTTTCATCAGAGTATTCAAAAAATTTACCGGCGTTACACCCGGCTTATATAAAGACGGTACCTAGAGGAGAGCTCAATGAAGCGTTACTTCTACCTCATGCGTTCCGCCATCGTTAAAAGCGGGTACAACATTGCCTGCTTTTACCATACCGTCCACAACTAACTTTTCCACACCCTTACACCCATGGTTCGGGTTGTGTACGGTAATGTTATATGTTGCGCCCCGGAACACCCGGGTCAATTTAAAGCCGTCCCAGTTATGGGGAATGGACGGGTCGATTTTAAGACCGTCGTACTGGGGCTTTATTCCCAGTATGTACTGAGATACCGCGACAAAGTTCCAGGCTGCCGTTCCCGTAAGCCACGAATTTTTAGCCTCGCCGTAACGGGGCGCATCTTTACCGGCGATCATCTGGGCATAGACATACGGCTCGGTACGGTGCAGATCGGAAATTTCTTCGCGGTATGCGGGGGCAATTTTCGAGTAATATTCGAATGCCTTGTCCCCCCGGCCTGTTTCAGCTTCCGCGCAGATGATCCATGCGTTGTTGTGGCAGAATACACTCGCGTTTTCCTTGTAGCCCGGCGGATAAGTGGAAATTTCGCCGTATTCGATATAGTACCTGGTGAAGGCGGGAGCGTTCAATATTAGACCGTGTTTGGTGTTCAGATACTTGTCTACACTGTCCAAGGTTTTGATATCCGCGCCCGCTTCCCTGCCCAGACCGGCCAGAACGGCAAAGCCCTGCGGCTCAATAAAAATTTTGCCTTCTTCACATTCCTTGCTGCCCAGCTTCTTTCCAAAGTCATCATAAGCGCGGATGAACCATTCCCCGTCAAAGCCATGTTCCATCGCCGCATTGCGCATTTTGGTAATTTCAATTTCGGCGCGATCCGCTTCCGCCTTGTCGCCTTTGATGCGGCACATTGCCGCATACTCCGGCCCGATAAAAGCAAACATTGCGGCAATCAACACCGATTCGGCTACCTTGCCGTCTTTGGAAGTGGTGGTCTGGAAAGACTGGCCCGGTTCTGCCGAAAAACAGTTGAGGTTGAGGCAATCATTCCAGTCGGCGCGTCCGATAAGCGGCAAGCCGTGCGGGCCTTTTTTGGTGCAAACATGGTTGAACGCCCGCTTCATGTGGTCCAATAATGTGCCGGCCTTGCTTTGATCATTTTCGTAAGGGACGCGCTGGTCAAGTATCGCAAAATCTCCGGTCTCTTTCATATATGCTGCGACGGCAAGTATCATCCACAGCGGGTCGTCGTTAAAATTGGAGCCAAGTTCATGGTTGCCCATTTTTGTCAGAGGCTGGTACTGGTGATACGCGCCGCCGTCTTCCATCATCGTGGCTGCAAGATCAATGATCCGTTCCCGTGCGCGTGAAGGAATTTGATGGACAAAGCCCAACAAGTCCTGGTTAGAATCACGGAAGCCCATACCGCGCCCGATGCCCGATTCAAAATATGAAGCGGAGCGCGACATATTAAACGTAACCATACACTGGTACTGGTTCCAGATATTGACCATGCGGTTGAGTTTTTCATCGGGTGAAACGACAGTATACTTGCCAAGCAGCGCGTTCCAGTATTCTTTTAGTTCATCAAATAGCTTGTCGGTTTTTTCAACGGTACTGCATTTTTCAATCATCTCGTACGCGCGTTTTTTATTGACAATGTTTTTGCGCGAATTGCCGGATGTAATGATTGGCCCGTTACTCGTTAAATCAGGCGCGAATTTTTCTGTAACGGGGTTTTCCACATAGCCCAGCACAAAAATAAGATCTTTGCTTGCGCCCGGGCTTAGCTCTATTTCAAGACAATGCGAGGCAATGGGAGACCATCCATCGGCAACAGAATTTACCGATGCGCCGTTTTGGACTGCCTGCGCCTCGCCAAAACCGTTATACGGACCCAGGAAACTCTCACGGTCAGTATCGAATCCGGCAATTTTGGTATTGACGGAATAGAAAGCAAAATGATCGCGGCGCTCCTTATACTCGGTTTTGTGAAAAATCGTTGAACCTTCAATCTCAACCTCGCCGGTATTGAAATTACGCTGGAAGTTTGTGGTATCGTCATTGGCATCCCACAGGCACCATTCCAGGAAGCTGAACAGTTTTATTTTTTTTATTTCACTGCCGGTATTTTTCAGGCTTACTTTTTGCACTTCACCGTCAAAATTTTGCGGCACAAAAAATTTTACCTCGGCGCTTATGCCTTTGGATTCGCCCTTTATAATCGTATACCCCAACCCGTGGCGGCATTCATACGAATCCAGTTTTGTTTTCACAGGCGACCAGCCGGGATTCCAGACATGGCCGTTGTCGTTGATGTAAAAGTACCTGCCGCCCATATCTACCGGGACATTGTTGTAACGATACCGTGTGATACGGCGCAGACGGGCGTCTTTATAGAAACTATAGCCCCCCGCCGTATTGGAGACGAGCGAGAAAAAGTCCTGCGTACCCAGGTAATTTATCCATGGATACGGAGTCTGGGGTGACGTGATTACATATTCCCTGTTTACATCATCAAAATGGCCGAATTTCATAGACTTCCTCCTGCTTTATATGTCTTAATCTGATATTTACTCAATACAATTTCCCCACTCGTATTATTTTTGCCGTTCGCTGTAGTTTCTCCCAATAAATTACATTCTTCAAGAGGCATTCCCTTTATACCGCTTCTATTGAAGCGAAGTGTTCCGGCCGCTTCTTTTCCCTCATATTCATATAATCTCGCATAGGTGTTACCCTTTTCGCTGTACAACGCGCTCAATACGGCATTCCCGCCAATATTGTATTCCACCGGAGCAATTATATTTCCCGCGCCGGACTGGGCTTTGGCAGTTATAATTACATCGGCCGCGAACGGATACGCGTATTCCAGAGCCTTTCGGTGAATATCCGCTTCCCGCCATGAGCCCGTGAACGGCAGCAGCGCGAATTCATGCGTATATTCGCCGAATAAATATCTTTCACCCCAGATATATTTGTTGGCATAGGCGAGCGGAATCAACAGTTCGCCGTTTTCAAATACGGAACACATGGCGCCTTTATTAAATACGGCTATACCGTCTGTTCCATCGCTTATTGCGGTCCAGTAATTACCCTGTATGTATGTATCGTCTGCGTTTGTTTCACTGACCATAAAAGGCAGATCGCGGATTTTTATGGCAGGCTGTCCCGGTTTTTCTGCAATTACCGGTTTTAACACAAAACACAGCTTATCCTCATGCCTGAAACAGCTTTTGTTTCCCAGAAATTCTTCTTCCTCAATGTCACTGCCAATGCGCTCGCCGTTATGTGTAAACCGTACGGAACAGTCCAAAAGCTTCGTATCGTTGCGTATACTGAGCGTAAAAATAAGTATTATACCGCCCGCATCTCCCCAATAAACTGCTTTCGCTCCCTTTCCCCCGGCAACAACTTTCCATTTCCCGGTTGAATGACATGAAATGCCGTTTATTATTCCTTTAAATAAGCAGCCGGTTTCTGAACCGGCTATAACTTTTCCGGTAGTTTTATCGCTTATGCTTACGATTCCGTTTTCGTCAAGCTTTATGGAATAATATTTGCTTTCAATCACATTTGATTCTTTGTCATATACGATTTCCGGTTTAAAAGCTTCCCCAACGCCTTCAATTGCATAACTCTTGAACATCAACGCGCCGGCTTTGGCGCGGAACCTTATATTTGCCCGCCTGATAAATTCACTTCTATTTAAATTTGAATCCAATACATCGATGTCGCACGGGATTTTTTCATCTCCGGATACAGCGTAAAAGCCTTTGCATTTTGTTTTTTCAGCCATGTATCGCGGTATTTTTATCTCGGCTGTCACGGTATTTTCACAAGTCCATGAATTTGGGTTAAACACATTTACATGTATGCTGTCCGTATCATACGTAACTTTACCGGAAAGATACCGCATTGATTCTTTCAATGCTTTCCCCGATGATTCGAGAGATTTGCTCAAAAATCCGCGCGATTCGCCCAAAAGACCGCATATCTGTACATCGTGGTGCTGGGCGGCAAGCAGGTATTTCCACGCTTCTTCAAGTAAAGCGGTGTTGTCAGTTCCTCCCTCAAGAACGGCTATTGCGTTTGCTTTCTCGGCCGTTACGGTGTTTGTTTCGGATCTGCGGCAGCCGTTCCATATTTCGTTGCCGCAATACCCCCAGGGCATTCTGGTTACAAATTCATTCGGGGAAGGGGAATAGACGTCTTTCGGATTTTCATCATACAGATCAAGCATTTCTTCAAGCAATATAAATTTGTATTTATCAGAATTCTGCTGGACATGAGCCGCCAGTTTTTCGCAGCGCAGACCCGCGTCGTCAAACCGCGAACCGAGCAGAGGATCGATTCCGGCAAATTTTTCATCAAAATCTTCAAGAGAACGATCTGTGGAATCGGGCCACCGCGTCAATGTCCAATTATCAAACGTAGTAAGCCCGAATTGATTTCCCTGTCCCCCGTATGTCGGAACGGTTCGTATACGCGTACCATCCGAACCTTCCCACCAGCCGAACGGCGAATTGTAGGTCGGGTTATACCCGTACATCATAAAATGAGTGCGCATAAGCGCGCCTTTGTATCCGGCCTGAACGATAAGCTGCGGTATCTGGCTGTGCAGGGCGTGTTCGCTTATGACATACACCGGCGGCGCGGCATCAAAGTGTCTCTTGTTCGCATATATGGCATAAGTCAGATGGCGTACATTTGACTCCTCGCTTACATACACCGACAGCGGCTGGCCGTATGTGGACGAACCTATCGCGAAGCGGCCTTTGTATTTTTTCAGGGCATTCTGAATATTGGCAATAATTTCCGGCGCCGCTTGTGAATATATATCGTAGGCAAAACACTCGTTATCAAGGCCGATTTTAAACGCCGGATATTTGTCAAGCCATTCATACGCGCTTTGCAGATGTTCCTCAAAATGGTCAGTACCCCACAATACATATCCGCCGTGATCGTATGTTAAAAGATACACCGGGTGTTTTCTGGTTTTGTTGCTCATTATGTATACTCCTCATTAATTCAGGGGATTTTTCTCCGGAGGACCCGGCAATATAAGACCGCCGTCTATTTTAATGGTGACGCCGGTAATATACGCAGCTTTTTCGGATGCCAAATATTCGACCAAATAACCTATTTCCGCCGGAGTTCCCTTTCGGGGAATTGCAATATTCCGGGTAAAAGGCGCTTTGGTCAATTCTTCCATAGAGTAGTCTCCGCGGTTGGCGGTGGCGCCGGGAGCAATGCAGTTCACCCGTACTCCGTACTGCCCCATTTCCAGTGCCATTGACTCCGCTGCGCGGATAAGAGCGGCTTTAAATGATCCATAGACACAGTCTTCCGGATACGCGCGAATGCCGCGGGTGGAGGCAATAAAAATTATATTGCCTTTTACCTTGTTGTCCGCAAAATAGCGCGCGGCGCAACCGGCCAAAATAATGTAGCTTCGATAATTAAGATTGCAGAGTTTATTGATAAATTCCTCGTTAACGGTAAGCAGGCTGTTAAACCGGGTTCTCCCCGCGTTGCAGACAAGCAAGTCCAATCCTCCCAGGTCTTTTATTGCCTGCTCGGCAAACGGACAAGCAACGCCGTCATTCTCAAAATTGACCTGATAAAAATAACTCTTTCCGCCAAGAGTAGCTATTTCATTTTGCAGACTCTGGGCTTCTTCTTTTGCCGTATTATAGCTGAATGCAATATCATACCCTGCTTTGGCCAGAACAAGCGCCACGCCGCGGCCAATACCGCGGCTGCCGCCTGAGATAATTGCCTTTTTTCTTTCCTCCGCCATAAACCGGTCCTTTTAATTTGATGTATCAGGGAGTCAGCGCAGTACCATCGGGAAGACGGGTCTGAGTCCATGCGGTCACCTGGGTTTTGCAGGGATATTTTGCGGCAAGCTCTTCATTTATATCTATGCCTAAACCCGCTTTCCCGTTTGCGTAGACAAAACCATCTTTCAGCACAGGGCATCCGGGAAAAATCTCCCCGGTAATGGTATTAAAACCACTCCATTCCTGAATACCGAAATTATGGCAAACCAAATCAAGATGAATATTTGCCGCATGACCAACCGGAGATACATCGCCGGGTCCATGCCAGGCGGTGCGAACGCCAAATGCTTCACAAAATACAGCCAGTTTGCGGGCCGGAGTTATTCCGCCAATCTGACTGATGTGCACGCGGATAAAATCTATCAGACGTTCCCTGACAAGAAAATCCCATTCCTTGGGGTTGTTATACAGTTCACCGTTGGCAATGGGAACAGCGCATTGATGGCGCAGGATGCGCATATAATCTCCCTGTTCAGGACTGAGCGCATCTTCCAAAAAGAACAAGCGGTACTGCTCAAGCTGTTTGGCCAGGCGGATTGCCTCTATCGGAGGAAGGCGCTCGTGAACATCATGAAGCAGTTCCACTCCAAACCCGAGTTTGCCCCGTATATAATCAAACATTTTGACTGTGTTTAGTGCATATTGATCCGGACAGTTGTACACTCCCTCCGGAGCTCCAACCGGAGTGTTCAAATCTTTGGCGATTCCGCCGTATCCGCCCCATTGAATGCGTACATGACGCACTTTCTGTTCAATGAAGCCCTGTACGCTCTCTGCAATTTCTTCCAGGGTGTTGCCTTTGGCATGGCGGTAAACTCCGACCGCTTCCCGGGATTTACCGCCCAAAAGATCATAAACGGGCATATTTGCCATCTTGCCTTTAATGTCCCACAGGGCCATATCAACACCGGATATCGCGTTGTTTTCCACCGGCCCGTTACGCCAATACGCGTTGTTATTCATTAACTGCCATAGATCTTCGATATTGGCCACATCACGGCCTTCCAATAACGGACTTAAATACTCTTCAACAATCAGCTTTACAGCCAATTCCCGGTACGCAAATGTAGCGCAGCCCAGACCATAAAGACCAGGCTCGCTGGTTTCCACCTTCACAACAATCAGGTTCTGCCCCATAGGGTTGGTTATAATTACCCTGACCTTTCTGATTGTAACTTTTGACATTGTTCTGCTCCCATCCCTTACAGAATTCAATAATCACCATGAAGGCGCCGAAGGCACAAGAAGTGAAAAGACTTATTTTATTTCCGCAATTGCTCTACTTTTTCGATTGTTAAACCTGTCATTTTTGCAATATCCGCGATAGGCACATTCATCTGTAATGCATTTCGGGCAACACCTATTACTCCCTTCTGTATTCCGTTAATGGCTTGTTCCATAACTGGTACCTCCAATGCTTTTATCTTCTCCAATTCTTCTTCTGTTTCCGCCTTGAACAATGACAGCCATAACAAAAGTTTATCATTTGCGTTCAATTAAAAAACAGCCTGACCACCCATGAGTGGTCAGGCCGCACTATCTGACGCTACTCTACTGTGTCAGAAACTTAACTCTTGGGCACCCAGAGCTCAACAAGCAAGAGATAAAGATGGTCAGTAGCATTGCCCTGTACTGCAACAAGCATTTGATCCGTTGTCGTTCCGGAAATACTGAGCATGTTATTGGCCGGGGTACCGCCTATTGTTAAATTCCAACTCGTTTCCGGCCAGCTAAACAGCACCATTGTACTTTCAACGATTAGCGTATCGTCAATCTGTATAAGTTGGTTTGCGCTACCACCAGTAGGATCTTTTGTCGAGCCATATCTTCCTATTACAGTTTCAGGATCGGGAAATGCTTCCAGGGGCATCGGTTTGACAACTAATGGATCTGCAACTGTATGTACATTTCCGGTAGCAGATGCATTTGAATTATATCCGGTACCAATAAGGTTTCCACCGTTAGCAAATCTATTACCCGCATTAATAAAGAACACCAGTTTACTTCCGGCTGTGCCTTGTGCAGCCCGCAAATCATCCGTCAATTGTTGCGGAAGCGAAACAGGAACATCACTACCATAAGGTGTACTGGTTGTTGATAAATCATAGGTAGTGATATTGAAATTTGAGCGATCCCATTGGTCAAACGGAAGTACCCATTGCGCGTAGAGGGTAATGCTCTTTGTGGGGTTGTAAGCGCCCGCGGGAACTTTCGTA
>Ga0123357_10001527_pt1 | contig 24607 bp, 17 predicted proteins | sample TergutEmb28metaG_FD_89873 | JGI IMG/M metagenome (GOLD analysis project Ga0123357, IMG submission 89873) | Embiratermes neotenicus P4 segment gut microbial communities from Petit-Saut dam, French Guiana - Emb289 P4 | ecosystem: Host-associated > Arthropoda: Insects > Digestive system > Gut ...
GACAGGAAGTTGCTGCCATTACACCTGAAATGATTCTCAAGGTCATGGACAACTACCGAGAGAGGCTACATCAGTTTATCAATATTCAAGGCCGCCACTTGAGTGATGTTTTGTTCAAAACACGTTGATGTAAAACGGCATTCTGTGTGCTTTCCAGAAATAGAAAAAACATTTGCCGTATCTTCTTTGGTTTTGAATTTATTCACTTCTCAAATAGGGGAGTTCTTTCTGCCGCACCCTGTATTTTCACTAATACAACGGGGATGACACTCCTTAAAGCAGGATGTTGGATGAAATTTTGTACCTAGTTGGCAAACGTGATATGCCGCTATAATTACAATAATCTGTTTTATCGCCCTTCTTATGGAGGTACAATGTTCGACTCCTTCCACTCCTCAGGTAATTTCTCCTTATTCCAAATAGAAATAATACGTTTATAGATCTCAGAGCAAATTGTCCTACCCCCTGCCTTAATCAACTCTGCTAGGATTTGATCAATGCCTGATGGTTTGTGACTTTTTAGCTTTTCAATAGCCAACCCAAACTCAATGGCACTCGGCTCAGGCACTAGTGGTTGTGCTGTGTGTAATTCTGTCTGCCCAACCCCACATATATTCAATAGCTGAGAGAAATGCTTCCTCCACCTAGCCAAAATAATGTTGGAATATGCAACCAAATCACCCTTCCCATCCTTTACTATATTAGTTCTAGGCTGCTAACCCTTCTTAAGGTCACTGATGCCCCTATACACATACCTATTATTTTTTATCTTGTTGTTATTTTTAAGTTCCTCAATTTTGGCATTCAAATATGCCTTCTTTTTGTTCCTGAAATATCTGCTAGCTTCACGTCTTACATTGTTCAGATTATCTACATTGCTTTGGCTTGGATCCTGTATGCACTGTATTGTAGCCTGCTTCCTTTGATCTAAATAACCTAAACGTTCTTTATCAAACCATGGTCTATGCTGCTTCAATTCATGAAGTCCTAGACTCTCTTGAGCTTAGGTTTTGATATTTTCTTTAATATTCTCCCAAGCCCTATTAATGTCCTGGCCATCAATTAAGTTCTCCAAAGCTGCAAACCTGTTGGAAATCTCAGAATGATACTGTTTCCTAACCTCCAGCTCATTTAGTCTCCTGAGATTAAATCTTACCCCATCACACTTCTGTGCTGCTTGTATACTTACTGCCAATCTTTCCCTAACTTTTGCAACTACCAGATAGTGATCAGTATCACAGTCAGCTCTCCTGAAATTTCATACATCTAGAATACTTGAATGCCATCTCCTGTCTATAAATATGTGATCAATCTGGTTGTGCGTGTACCGAGAGGTCCAGGTCTACTTACGAATGTTTCAGTGTGGGAACATCATGCTCCTAACAACTAGATTTTTCGATGTGGCAAGTTTACTATTCTAACACCATTATCATTACTATCCTGATGTAGACTCTCATTCCCAATTGTCAGTTTGAAAATATTCTCTCTTCCCACTTTTGCATTAAAATATCCTAATAGAATTTTCATATGGTACTTAAGAAAATATCAAAAACCTTCTCTAATTCCTCATAAAAACTGTCTTTTGAATCATTATTTCCCTTCTCACTTGGTGCATGCACATTCAGAACAATGATATTACACAAGCAACCTCAGAACTATATATTACATCCTATCACTAACAAACTCTACTGGCTTATCTGCTGATAATATTCTGTTGTGTACAAAAATCCTGTTCCCAACTGACGATTTTAGTATCTTTTCCGTACAAAAAATTATGATCCCCTGCTCTTACTGTGCCCTCTTTGTCCCACCTAACCGCCTGCACACCCACTAAATCTAATTTATATCTACCTAATTCCCTGGCTGCTGTAAGTGCTGTTCCTGAGTCTACATACACAATTCAACAAAGGATTTGGGGCTCCCTGGCAAAGATCTCACAGCTCCATACATTTCCAAACATCAGCACAAAATTCAAACAGGTAACTAACTGCACACTCCAGTTGTGTTGCAGTGTTACACCCTGAAAAAAGCATGAGTGAACGGTCCCCAGAGACATCAAGAACACAGGAAATTAACATGCACTCTACTCACGATTACAGTTACTGTTTTTGGATACACACTCACCTGAAGGATCCTCTGTGGTAGGGGCTATCATAATCTATACGTCTCCTCTTCACATCTCGTGAGTCCGAACGTGAACGAGATCTGGAACGGGAATGGTTTCTCCTTGTGCGAGGCATCTGAAAAAAGTATAACTCTTTCACTTTCCTCTTTGTGAATATTGCACTCAATTACAACACACGAGCCATGCCTCCGAACAGAATATGAACACCATCTTCAACACAGTAACGCAACACATACAATATAACCTTGTTAGTGTGGTTACATTCTAACAAACGGAACGTCAGTTACACACCACTCAAATTATTCTACCGCCCACTGAGGCAACACAGACCTGACCAAAGACACCGTTACGCTAATATTTATAAATAGTTACATTTGCCATTCACCTTAGGCTTATCTGAAATGGGCGAATATACTCTGGAAGACACGATAAATAAATCGTCTTGGCCTTGGTATTGATACTAAGGCCTAAAAGAAAATGAGACGCCATTTTGAATAGCCTCAGCGGCTTGTTCAGGAAGTAGCCACGAAATCCACAAATTTTCAAACATTTCAGTCCATTCATATAACATAAAGATATTTACCACCATGCAAACGCCTACTTACATTCCTTATTCTTATATATTTCAGTTTGCGCCAAATAAAGTCGACTATGAAATACAAACAAGACCTGTAAGTAAAACCCTTCCTTCCTTCGCTACGTAACGACCACAGCATTGGATCGATGACGATTGGTTGCTCGCGTACCGCTGGCGTCATAGCGTGTCCGAAACGACATGGCGGCGGAGCAACAGTATGAAAAGTTTAGACATACACAAATTGTATACACATCCACAGGGCAAGTTCGACTGTTTCGAATCAGAATTAACGCTCAATCAATAATATAATGCAATTACAGTTGTATCACATTAATTAAAATCTTACGTTTATTGGTTTAGCATTCAATTTTTGTGTACACCTGAATGACTGGGGGACTGAGAAAAATAACAGGAAAAATTAGTCAAGATAGCTGCTCAACGGGCTGCCATTTGAACTCAGAACCAACTGAATACGAAGCAGGAGTTGCAAGCACGCTACCGCGATACCCGTTTTTCGAATTGGATTATGGCTAAAAATATCCAAGAATAAAAAGTCCCTGCAAATTTGTAGGGTACATCCACTGTACCACATTTAATTAAGACCTGATTAACGGTCTCTGGGATCAGTCATGCCGCAGACAAGGCCCATCGTTGATACCTTCACTTACAACACTGAAAAATAAAACACTCGTCTGACGGAAGCTAATCGTTCTTGTACACTTGTGTGACGTGCTTTCTGGGGAGAAGCCGGGCTAATGTATGCGGTATAGTGACTAGGCTACTCCATGTACAAACGAAAAATTGTGCTTCCATACGCAGCAGGAGCGAAAGATTTTTCTACCCTCCGAAACGTCCAGACCGACTACGGGGCCGACCCAGCCTCCCGTTCAGTAGGTACTCGGACACTTCGGGGGTAAAGCGGCCGGATCATGAAATTTACCATTCACCATAATCTAGTGCAGAGGACTTCGCGGGTGCATGGGGGCTTCATCTACTATAATTTTACTTTTGGGTTCTTATAATAAAAACCAACGAGATGCACTATTTCTCAAATTTGTTTTTAATAAAGAACTCTACTTGTTTCGGACAGATCTACTGTCCATCATCAGGAGGCTCAACATTGTATACACAGCAACAGGTATTTGTCATGCTAGGAGAGTGTCAACATAACTTACTTACTTGCTTACTCCATGCAGCAGAGTCCTTTTCGAGAAGCTAACAGGTTTGCAGCTAGTCAAGAAATTCTCCGAATTTTATACAACCTGAAGGTTCATTACCGCATTCACAAGTGCCCATCACCTGTCCCTATCCTGAACCACATCGATCCAGTCCATACCCCCACATCCCACTTCCTCAAGATCCATCTTAACATTATCCTCCCATCTGTGCCTGGGTCTCCCCAATGGGCTCTTTCCACCAGGTTTCCCCACCAAAACCCTGTACACGCCTCTCCCCATCCCATATATGCCACATGCCCTGTCCATCTCATTCTTCATGATTTTATCATTCGCACAATATTGTGTGAGCAGTACGGACCATTAAATTCCAAATTATGTAGTTTCCTCCACTCCCCTGTTACCTCATCCCTCTTAGGCCCAAATTTTCTCCTCAATAGCCTACTCTCAAACACCCTCAGCCTACATTCCTCCCTCAATGTCAGCGACCAAGTTTCACACCCATACAAAACAATTGGCAAAATTATAGTTCTATATATCTTAATCTTTAAATTGTTGGATAGCAAACTGGAAGACAAAAGATTCTGCATCAAATGATAGCAAGCATTCCCTGACTTCAAACTGCTCTTAATTTCTTCTTGAACAGAATTTTGATTTGTTAAAGTTGTTCCCAAATATTTGAAATCTTCCACACTTTCAAAGGAATTATTATCAATTTTCATACTGTGACTTTGTCCTGCATTCTGATCTCGAGGCATGACCATGTACTTAGTTTTATCTGCAAGTACTTCTAGTCCAGTCTCCTTACTAGCCACTATCACAGCTTCTACATTTTATTTTACAGTAGATATGCTTCCTCCCAATATATTAACATCATTGGCATGAACCAGAAGCTGGTGTGTACCATTTAATTTCAAGCCACCCTGGTTTACCTGAACCCTCCTAATCGCATATTCTAAAGCAAAGTTGAAAAACAGTGGTGATAGAGCATCTCCTTATTTCAAACCATTCCTAGTAGGAAACATGTCGGACAAATTCTTGCCTACCTGGACTCTGCTATAAGTTTCAGTCACACATTTTTATTAGCCTTATCAGTTTCATGACGATACCAAACTCAATGAGAATATTATATAAGACCTCCCTCCTAACTGTATCATAAGCTTTCTTGAAGTCTATAAAGAGCTGATACACTGCTTCATCGTATTCCCATTTTTTCTCAAGTATTTGATGAATGCAGAATATATCATCAGTAGTTGATCTGCTGTAATGAAAACCATATTGATGATCCCCAATAATTTTCTCTGCATATAGAGTTAACTTTGACAGCAGGATGCTGGATAAAATTTTGTACATAGTAGGCAAAAGTGATATGCCCCTATACTTACTACAGTCTCTTTTATCACCCTTCTTACAGATAGGTACTATGATAAACTTCTTCCACTCCTCAGGTAATTCCTCCTTATTCCAAACAGAAATAATTACTTTATGAATCTCACTGTGAATTGTCTTACCCTCTGCTTTAATCAATTCTGCTGGTATTTGATAAATACCTGGTGATTTGTGAGTTTTTAGTTTTCAATAGCCAACTCAACCTCAGAGGCACTTGGCTTAGGTACTAATGGTTCTGCTGTGTGTATTTCTGTCTGCCTAACATCATTAACCCCATGTACATTCAATATCTCGGGGAAAGAGTTCCTACACGTAACCAAAATACTGTGAGATTCTGCAACCAAATCACGTTTATCATCCTTCACTATATTAGTTCTAGGCTGGTAACCCTTATTAAAGTCATTGAAACCCCTATACAATTCCGTAATATTTTTCTTAATGTTAGTTTCAAGTTCCTCAATTTTAGCTTTCAGATATGCCTTCTTTTTGTTCCTGAAATGTCTACTAGCTTCACGTCCTACATTGTTCAGATTATCTACATTGCTTTGGCTTCGGTCATGTACCCACTGCATTTTTGCCTGGTTCCTTTGATCTAAAAAACATAAACATTCTTCTTCAAACCATGGTTTATGCTGTTTCAATTCTTGCAGACCTAGACTCTCTTTAGCTGAGGTTTTGATTTTCTCTTTAATGATCTCCCAAGCCCTATTAATGTCCTTGTCATCACTTAAGTTCTCCAAACCTGCAAACCTGTTTGTGATCTCAATCTGATACTGTTTCCTAACCTCCAGCTCATTTCGCTTCCTCGAATTCAATTTTTCCCCATCAAACTTCTGTGCTTTTGTTTACTCACAGCCAAACTTTCCCTAACTTTTGCAACCACCAGATAGTGATCAGTATCACAATCAGCTCCCCTGAAACTTCTTTCGTCTAGTATGCTCGAATGCCATCTCCTATCTATCAATATGTAATCAATCTGATCATGAGTCTTCCCATCAGGAGAGGACCAGATTTACTTATGAATGTTTTGGTGTGGGAACATCCTGCTCTTAACAACTAAAATTTTGATGTGGCAAAGTTTATTATTCCAACACCATTATCATTACTATCCTGATGTAGACTCTCATTACCAATTGTCGATTTGAAAATATTCTCTCTCCCCACTTTTGCATTAAAATCTCCTAATAGAATTTTCATATGGTATTTAGAAAAATAATCAAAAATATGCTCTAATCCTCGTAAAAACTGTCTTTTGATTCATCACTTTTCTCCTCACTTGGTGCAAACACATTCAGAACAATGATATTACACCAGCAACCTCTCAGAAATATATATGACACCTTATCCCTAACAAACCCTTCTCTCGTAACTGCTGATACTATTCTGTGGTGTACATAGAATCTTGTTCCCAATTGATGATTCGCGTTTCGTTTTCTATAGAAAAAATTATAATCCCCTGCTCTTATTGTGACCTCTCTGTCCCACCTAACTTCCTGCACACCAACTAAATCTAATTTATATCTGGCCAATTCCCTGGCTGCTGCCGTAAATGAACCTGAACTATACAGGTTCCTAACGTTCCAAGTACCAAATCTCATGTCCCTCTTTTGTTGCTTAATTCATACCAATGTATCAGTCCAAATCCGAGGTTTTGTCTGTGAATATTTCGTAACAAAATTCGTTTTAACAAGGGGGGAGGGGGTTGTTAGCACCTCGCCCAACCCCCAAGCTGGAGGACCACCCCTTGTCGGCTGTCCGCTTCTGCTTATTCAATATATTCGCAGCTACCCTCCATATCGGAGGCCGTTCCTCCGCCCGCAACCTGAGGACGCGCCATGCGGTGGTGACAGGGAACCACTTATCGCATGGAGTCAACATAACTAGAATGACAAATGCCTATTGCTGTGTATACAGTGTTGAGACGCCTGGCGATGGACCGTAGATCTGTCCGAAACATGTAGAGTTCTTTACCAAAAATAAATTTGAGAAATATTGCATCTCGTTGGCTTTTATTATAAGAATATATCACAATGCACGACCCTCTGAATGTCAAATCTACTTTTGGAGTTTCGAAGGAATATCGTTAACGGGAAGAGTGTGCTCGGCCGTCCTGTGACACAAATATGAACGTCATTACTCTTATCAGTAATGATTGATTTTCATGGGCAGCACGCCATTCGAGATCACACCTTCTTGTTTCGTTGTTAAATTCATGATATACTATTGTGGCGTGATATGGAATTTGTGCATGTTTTAGGATAATTCAATGAAAGCAACGAGTATTTTGAATTATTAACCGTACACCAGGATATAACACTTGCATGCAGACATGTCATAACCACATCTGAAGTTCAACGTAGACCTCATCGACAAACATGGCTCCCTCTGCAATGCTTCTCACTTGTGCCGAGGAGGTGACCGCTTCAAATTTGGACCGACCAACTGATTATTCTAAAGAGTTCTATAGTTTTACTCTCTCCCCAGGTATATTAAAAAAAAACAAAAAAAACCTTTCACAACTTTTCCGTCTCTTTATTTCTTATCTATATTCGTATATTTCAGTACTAATGATAGGGTAGTTAAATAAACTACACACGGACAAATATATGAAACATATCTTGCCTCGGCATGCTAGGTCAATATGCTTATAAATTTAAAAAAAAAAATCACGTTTTCTCTTCGAAAGAAATGTTGCAGGCGAAAAATATAATTTTTTTTGGAGTAAACTAGAACCAGATTACAACAGTCCGGAAGAAACGAAACTAAATTATTTGCAGTCGGGCTCAAATATCGCTCGAAACATGATTGACCACGTGCTTCTTTTGTGTGCTCTGACAATAGGGCCCTTTAGAGATATTAATTCCAAACCATTTCTCTTAATAGAAATTTGCTAAATCTCTGCAATACAGAAAGCCCTTACCTGAATCGGATTTTAGGACCAAAGATGAAATGTCTGATCGCAGTATTCTAAATTGGGGAGGGATTGTCGCCCTTTTGCAAAATCTGCTTCACAATTCATATTCGGTAGTTGTGTATGTATAATTTTCAGCAGCATAAAATAAGAGAATATTAAGTACCACTCGCAACACGATACTGTGGGTGGACAATTGTCAGGAAATATTTTACGAAGATCTTGTGAAACCCATTGACATCTCACTAAAATGCAATTATTGTTTTCACTTTATTTGTAAGTACAAGATACTCTAGCAGCTCACATAATTATTTTACACTCTTCTGAGACTTATCAAATCCAGTTCACTCTTTATCTCCAAATAATTTGCCATTTTTCCTATCCCCTTAATTACTGTTTCTTCTTCATGAGTGTTTCAATATTCCATAAACTTTGGCAAAGAAACAGAGAGAAGTAGGCGTTTTTGTAATGTAATTCTCGTCTATGCACCTAGAAAGAAATAAGGTAGATTGTCCTACCTAAAATAACCTTTAATGGCTGGCTAAAGTTACCAAAACATTCGCAGAACATTTTCAACAAATCTAACTTTGCAGGCCCAGTAGTTACTACGTGTAACACCAGCTTTAATATTAAAAAAATTCCACCTTCCACCCACGCAGTGCATTCGTGTTTCGCATGGACCTCAAAAAATGAATGATTATGTCCTTATGCATTAAGTTATTGGTTTCTGTAACCGAGAAGCGGTGTGTTTACTGCGCGGTACGAACTGAGTCTTGCAATATAATTGAGGTTAAAGAATTGAATGGGCTTGCAAAAATTACAAGTGCTTAAGCGAATGTATCCTTTAACTGTTCTGAATATTATATGACGTTTTGTGCTTGTTAAATTCTGAAAAATTCGCTCAGTTCATCTCAAATTCGCGGAACTGGAACTGGAATATTTCACAGCCAATCTACGGAGTACGTGCGCGTACATCTTCCCTATTGGCCTTGCATCATCAGCACAGTTGCGAAAGAAAGAAATCCATGCACAGCCGAAAGCTTGTTACCACAACTTTATCAACGAAACTGTTCCCTCTGTCAGAATATAGAGAATACACATTGCATAAGCACACTTACCCGTTTTCTTGGTGATGGAACATTGTACGTTTCCGGACAGTTCATGGAAGGTGGGAGAGGATACCGTGGCCGCCAAGGCAGCAAATCACTTCCGCTGCCACTTGCCTCCCGACCCCACTTTAAAATAATAACATTAAGAGCACAATTAAACATAATCCACGTTTTTCGCACTTCTCTACTTCCAAGCATAAAGAAAGATGTTTGTTACGAGTGAACGGAAAACTTTGGCGATATACAATTTTCGAGTGGCCAACCTTCGGGTTGATTTGCTTTCACAAATTGCCAGAAGTGGCCACATCAGTAGGGGTCACTTTAACACCCACTATTTAGAAACACAGAACTTGAAAGCCCAAACTGATCCGTAATGAAGATGCTGGAGTCATTCCCGCGCTTATACATGTTTCAGGGCAAAAATTATTCAGCTATCGACGCGTGGGCTATGTGACAAATTAACATTGCAAGGTGACAATATTTTACCTCCATTCCAACATGTTCATGTGTGTCCATTTTAGATGGGTGACAAGCACGATAGGGCTCTGAACACGAACAGATCAGGTGCGCTTGCGCTGATCTTGGTCGTTTAAAAGAGCCACTGAAGTCATTAGAATACGGATATATAACATATTTTTAAAACTAAATGAAAATAGTGTCAGTTTATATTCGTTTCATTAAAACTGGGACTTCTCTAACCATCGTCCTTCAGCAAAATATGCGTGATAACTACAGAATCAATACAGGTTTCCACAGCAACGATTTTTTACTTCTGTAAAAGACGAATGCTGCCTTGTTGAGAGGGATTGTGGGTACTGTAGCATTATGGCCTCCATTAGTGGTCGTGGTTCTTGTGTTTAGGAGGAACGTGCGATCCCTCCTCGGCTTTCAAGTGTTCCAGTATTCCGGGTAAACGGAACAGCGATCCCAAACGGCGTGATGTCTCATAGAAAGTCTATTAGATGACACTAAAATAACGTCAGGAATCAATACCGTACCTTGCCGCGCCAAAATCAAAAGCCGGTTTTTCGAGCTCGTAATTTAGCGAAAATTTTCGAAATGTCAAACAATGCATTCGTTTCCAAGCAACAGCATAGGCAGTCTCTGCCGGCGGGCGGTACCAGCATCCGGGTCTCGAATGAAGGATCTTGTATCTACGAACACGTAGACGACAAGAACCAAGTCTATAATCGTTATGAAGACACCGCAAAAAAATGTTCAAAAGATAAAGAAAGCCCGAAGAGAAGGAAAAATCTCCTGCATTTCCGCGACATGCCGCCTCATCTACAATTTAATCCATATATCTTCACCGGATACCGGCCACTGCTGACATTCTGGGGAAGTATCAACAGCCTCTTTTATCTTCACAACGAAACTATCAACATTCTAACACACGGTAAATAGTATATCGTACAATGAAATTAGATACTAGACTTAGTGGGGTGAAGCATGTCATGAAACTGTCATTTGTAATCAGTTCAAACTTTCGAAACCATTCTGCTGGGAAAATGTAGAGAATCAGTTAAGATTACTGCATCTGTATTGGTTTCTGCAGCTGCATGTTATACTACTGTAATCGTGACCCTGTTATGCTGTTAACTGTTACATCTTCTTCTGGTCTTCATGCCTTAGGCTTGTGCCTCCCCGAAATTTATAGTCATCTCCTAAATTATTCTACCTAAATATCTATGCCTGTCCGACTTGTACATATATAGCAAGCTGTGAGAATTAGTCATTTTATTTCTGTCAGAATGGTTTAATAATTGTCCTCTGTATTTACATCTTTGATTGTTTAAAATTTATAAATTTTAAAGCTGATAAAACAAAAAAGTAGAGACATAGCGCCATACGGAACGGGTCTTGATTTATTATGGAACAATTTTTTCGTCTTTGCAGACGTCATTACACTTATCTTAATACGTGTATGGTGATAAATAGATTGATGACAAAAGTAAAAATTAGTTGTTACGCTAAGTACGGTAGTAGACCCTGGTCAGTTAGTAGAAACTGCTTTGCGTGTTTCATAGATAGCATAACTGGTAGGCAATACGACGAGAAGCCATACATCCAGCTACACTCCTCACGTACAGATTACCGTGTTAAATGAGATAGGTCAGTCTTACGTAATCGATAGTCGCGAGAAAAGCAGAAAAGTACTCTGTGTTGACATTTAAAACACAGCTGGGAAAGAAAATTTTCATTACTCGGGTGCATGCTACTAACCTCTTGACCATCAGACACGCGCAAAATGAAAAATGAACCCACAACTTTACAGGTTCCCTAAAAGAAAGGTAACTCTCAGCATGTTTGTAATTCGTTGGGTAAGCAATGTTGCAGATTATATCACAGTTAAGATAGTTGGGTGCTGTCCAATGGTGGGAGAAAAAAAATCCGCAAAGTTTTACGTATAAACTATAAGCCACTTTAGGGAAAGGATAGTGTCGAACGTAATATTCGTATAGTAGAATGGCGAGCCACATTTTGCGCAGGTATAATTGTATAAATAATTAAAACTTTATTTTGTAATTTAAACAATTTTTTTTTTTCAGATCTACCCTTCGTTTTACTTTAGCCACTGTCTGAACCGTTTCTACAGTTACTGCTTACTGCTGATGTCTGTGGCACTGATTACTTTTGTCACTACATGTTCAATGTCAATTACTGTATTAGCATTAATTACACCGTACTTACATGTTCCGAATATTAAGAAATGTCACCTTTGATACTAGTTTCACTGTCATAATCACTATAAACCTTTTACAATAATGCTCTTATAAATTTATGGTTATAGTTTATTTTTAACTTAACTAACTACATCGAAGAGACGCCAAATTGCGTCTTTACCTAACCAAGTCTAAATGTCTACTCCCACGGCGTAGGTGCGTGGTCAAAATTCATCCTACTTCTTGAATTCTCCTATCGTTTCCCATTGGCCCTTGTAAATTTTGCTCTGTCTTAATAGGTCAAAAAATTGATGTTTTAAGCACAGTTTCTCCATTGGATATCAATGACCTAACGTGGAAGCCCCTGATTTTTCCCGCGTAAATCCTCCGTTCCCCGTAAGGAAAAATTTCAAACGGGGGCTCAAAGTCAACTCCTACTCTAAATTTACGTTTGCAAAAATTGTCAAAATATCAGTAACAGTAGTTTCAGAGTTTTCAGAAGTCAAATCAATCCCGATGTTAACAAGCCGGAACAAGTACCAAGTCCGTTCTGCTACCCGTTAGCCGCCTAGTCTGTCTACTTATAACAAGTCCTATCTACGTGAATGTAAAGAGAATGTAAAGTCCTATCTCCCTTCATCTGCTAGTGCCCTGACACTGCTGTCTCACTGGCCAGATGTCCTAATTTTCTGCCATTCATACACTTGTCCAGTTGCCTCAATCTAAGTAACTTCTCTCAACACTTCTTTCTAGCATAATATTTCGATGGTATATAAAAAATCACGCTCCGTACAACGGGTATCTGATGAGCAAACAATTTCCTTGTGTCCGTTTCTCTCCTTTTATCGGCGGTGTTTTCTCTGACCGAACTATATTTCACATCTAAAATCCTGTCGGTAATAAACCTGACTTTCATTCGAACGGTACTTGGTAAGAATTCCTGTCAGAAGAGCACATCTGTGGCTGAAATTCAGCCCTCCAGGAGAACGAAATTCTGAATTATTCCACAGCCCTATCAGTGATGCATTTACATTAACTACTCGATTTTGTAATTCGTTGCCTCAAAACAACAGTGGTCCCAGCTGATATCCGAGCTGAAGTAACGTTTTAGCTTCTGTCCTAAATTCCCACTAATTACCCGCAGTTGCTAGTACAATCCTAGCGAGATTTATTTCTGTGTGATTAATTTCCTCTTGATTTCCATAACAGGTTAGCTTATTTTTTAATTTACTTGCTTAAGGGGACGCATATTTCTGCTTGATAGCTCCTTTTCTACAAGCATTCTGGTCGATATCACCGAACTTATGATGACTTTTTTCACCATTCTTATAATAATAACAACAGCATGTAAAGTCTTGTGCGAAAACTGTTGGCCTACTTTCCTTCAAAGAAAGAAAGAAAGAAGAAAAAAAAAAAGATGTAGCATTATGAGGTCACCACGCTGTGTGTGTGTTTTAACTTGTGACTATTTGGCGGATTTTAACTAAAATTGTGATGGATATTATGGCATGGCACGAAATTTCAACACCGTAATTTATAACTTCCTAAAAAAAAATAAGTAATATGAATGTGGTGGGCGTGTGTGTTTGTGAGACGGGAGACTACATACTTTTGGGCCCTAAAATGAAGTATGGTAAATATACCTTGGAAGCATGTGCAATATTTGAATGAAATTATATTCGATGAATGCAAAATAAAAAAATGGAAAGTTAAAAAAATATATTTCTTTTACAGTTTGATGGAAATCAATATCAATGTAAAATAACCACTGCCACCGGGTGACAACCCAATTGCAGTTAATAAATATTATTATTATTATTATTATTAAATAACTAACAAACCCATTCGAGGAAATAACGTGATATTTGGCACTTAAATACATCCTGAACATTCTTACCAATTATGTACAAAATATGGCTTGTCAAATAAAAATTACAAACATGGCCCAGATAGAAAATTGAGGTTAGGCGCAGAAAGTTTAAAGTTTAAAATATGTCTGCTGAAGTAACAAGTAAAGGGAAACAATAATAATACTGATAGACAAGTATACATGGAAACACAATAGGACAGTAGACTTTGAGTTCTACTTGGAATTCCTTGTTTTCTCTCAGATGTTAGCGAGGAAGAATTGTTCTCGAAAGCAATTGGTGTTGGAACGAATAGTACATTAAGTCTTTTTTTTTTCTTTTATTTAAGAATAAAATTTCGTTATAAACCTTCCAGTTCCTGCAAACATTTACTTTACATTGTCCACTCGGCCTAAAAACAAATTCACCCGATAAATTTCAATGAGGAACTCCAGTAAAAATTTTTATCAAAACCAGTTGACACAAAGTTCAATGTAAACCTAGAAAGATGTAGGAGACTTGCGGCCATGGTGAATTTAAATAACGTTGCAATGTAATCCGCAAGCCATAAAATACATAGATTTCATTTTTACATACTGCCTTCAAAGGATACTAAGAAATAAATTAAAACGAAACATTAAACCTACGAGTATACACAATTTATTTTTGATAACGTAGTTGTAGAAACGCATCTATCTCCCCGAGACCTGTTGGTTTCCCTTCTATAGCCCTTCTCACATACACAAAACGATTTGTTTGTCACAGTCATTTTACTCAGGTATCTACATGATAAAGATGATTTCAGTAAAAAAAATCCACCGTTGTGACGCACTTTAGAGATACTCACATTTCGATCGGTGTTTCAGCGTCTTAGTTTGCTGATAACATCTAAATTGTTAAAATTAATGGCGTGAATGTTCATCAAAATTGTATTCAGTTATGAAGCAATCTAGAGGGGCTCGCGCTTCGACTGGGATTACAGCGTATTCCTTTACTGTTAACATCTATCAAAGTATCTTAAGAAATTCTCATATTTGTAGCCCTTCAGTGAAATTTCAGTATTCTTCTAGGTTTATAATATGTAGACTACGAACTCATTAACGTTTTAAGCCTACTTGTTACGTGATGCACCAACAGGTTTAACATTAAAAAATTGTACGCTCTGCCCACACTGTATTGGTGTGTTTTGTATTTGTCTGAGAACAAGCAGTGACTTCGTCCTGTACGAAATAAACTGAATGATTTTTATAACCGAGTTGAAAAGTGTTTACAGCATGGTACGGACTGGATCTTTAAAGAAAGCCGTCTGCGCTTCGTCTTTCAAGGGTAAATCAAAGGGTTATCTTTAGAAATTATAGTTAAGGGAATTGTCAAAATATCCCTTTATAAATTGTCTTGAAACATCTGATATATACAGCCGTCGCAGACTTCATACATATGGCATTGGATGGCATCGTACATCGTACATGGACATTTTGAACGATGCAGACTGTTGAAATTACATTTGTTGTGGCATGCACACTGAGAGATCTGGCAGAACGGACTTTATTGATTGAGCTTGCTAACAAGTATTTTAAGTAGTGAGATATGCGGGAATTCAGACCGTGATCTAGCGACTTGAAGGTCAGTGTCGTGTGTTAGTATTACGCTGACCGTCCGCCTTGTTCCAGCTGAGAAGCTTTTAATTAAATTTGGTATTGGAAGCCCTTAGTAAAATGCGTCATTGTTAACCTAATTGGAACTTGACCTACACTGTAAAATCAGTACGACCACATTATACGAGATCGGCAGTTCAACTTGGTATAGGGATTTTGTAAAGTTGGGAGCGATGACCAAATTCAATTATGGTGTGTTAAAATTACCGCAAATCTCAATACTTACACATCACAACACATCGTAGAATCCTTCGAGTTTTACTACATAGAACGGGCCATTTTGCTTAAAGAGTTTAATCCTTTAAGGCATGATTTTTATTATATGTACAAAATTCTTCAAAAATAAGAAAACCCACTTTTTGTATTTATACGTTTCCATGACACTCGGAATGCAGGGAAATTGCATTCTGAAGAATATTCACCAGTTTCTCTTTGTAATTGAGATAACAGAGTCTTTACTATGAGGTAGGAAGTAAGTAATGAAACAAAATTTTGTTTAGAAAATTTTCAAACTGCTGCAAGACAGAGTTTCGTTTTGCTTATTTAGGAAACATTCTGATGCTCCTACCACAGAAAACTGATTCCGCAAAAGTTATATATACATATATGGGTCTATAATGTGCAGAATTACGATCCTTTCAATAACTTCAAGACAACCGCTGTGGACTGAAATAAAATGTATTATTTTTGAATGAGACAGTAGCTTAAGTTGGATGACTGAAATTGCCATAGTGATTTTGTTTCCCAGTGATTGTTAAGAGTTGGACATAGAATATAACCAAGGGACACGAATCATGTTTGCAAGTATAAGAGGCGGAGGTGAAGAAATACCTGCTTGTGTGTGGGATAAATGAAAATGTCAATTTTAAACGTTATTCTAAAAATTTTGAAGAAAGGCGATTTGAAAACTTACGGATGGGAGAAAAGTCGGAACTCACCATTTTAATAAAATTTAAAAAGTCATAATCTTAGTAGGCAAAATTTATCTGCATCTGCATTTCCTATCCCACATTACAGTCACTTAATATTGTTCTTGTTGGTTGATATCACAGCACCGACTGAAATTACTTAACCGCTGAACAAATTTTCTCGAGTCTTTTTTTTTATAACTTTTCCCTTTTCTAATTCAATTAGATTTACGAAGGAAGATGGAAAGTTAAGTCTCTCTCTTCAAGTGACGAAGCTCGTCACAGTAAATGTGGCTGTCAAAGCTTCAGGGGATGTTTGCATTAGAAATGCAAAAGAAGCCAGTTACAGAACTTCCATGTAGAAAAATAATCAACATGTTTTCAACCAAATATACCAGAGATATCTGGGTTTTAATACGATTTAGGAGTTCACGTTCCCCGTAAACGCAAGTACTGATCTCAGTTCCTAGCAGTTTCATTTTCAACACATAACCAATGTTATTTAAAATGTCGAATGCGATTCACCATATATATTCCAACAACTACACTATAATTAGACACAATAGTATATACGCATGTGGTGGTAATCCTCGTAAATGTTATTGCACGGGACATGGATAATTTTAAAGTCGTACATAATTTTAAACGTCGGCTGTGAAATACTCCAAAACCATAGAACAATGAAGCAATTACACACACATATCCTATACACGCCATGTCTATATCTATATGTTTTCTACCTGCGTGTCACCTGTTGTCTGAGTACAAAGCACACACAACTCATAAGGCCAGAACCATCAAACAGAACACACACTGGCCAGGTATGACTCTTCTTTATTTTTCAGCACTTTTATCTAAAATAGATTTGTTGTTGATGAACCTTACTGCTTTATCAGCTACATAAATAGCACACAATAACCACGTAAATAGACATCTCATCAAAATTTGAAGAGTACTTTATCGCGACTGTTCGAAACTAGGTCGCATCCTCGGAAATGTTAACACTGTGTGCCATGTAAACAGTACGTCTTAAAATGTACAGACTATGGCATGGTCCGAACAGGCAAAATTTTATCTCATACTTTCTCTTTGAGAACGGTCTAAAACGGAAATTTGTTAATCATCACTGGCTTTCAACTTTGCTTCAGAATAAGCCATTAGCAAAGTTCAAGAAGCCGGGGATGATTTGGAACAGAGGAACGTACCAGTTTGTGGCCCGTATTAATTATGCTCATGTATTGGAGGAAAATGCAAGTACTGAAAGGGATAGAGAAGATTTATTAGTCGCTAGTGTGGAAGGTGGTGTATAACTGAATGCAGAAAAATGTTAATGGGGTCAGTTCGTTGTTAGGCTTAATGTCAATAATTAATAAACCACTGACAGATAAAAACTGGAACGAAGATATTTTGTAAACAAACCTACATATTAGGTTGAAAATGCTGTCTATTATGTTAATAATTACAAACATATTGAAGAAACAAGACGTGAACTTAATATACGAAAAATTTGTTAAAAATGCCATTTTTAAATAAGTGACAAGTACTTAAAAAATGAAGTAGACTAACGTGAAATTAGCTCACAAAAAGTTAGAGTAACAGCTATGTTGGACTCGAAATCTATGCAACAGAAATGGGTAATTTTGAGTTCTACACGGAACTCCTTAAAAAAATTGGAGATGACTAATGTACCTTCTTCCTAGTTCTTGCTTTTTGTATCTGTTACACAATAAAATTAAGGTCAGAGAATCTTATTTTGGTTGCAAATAATTCTCAAAAACCAAAGTGGAGTGACTTACTCAATTGCATTTCTGCGCGTGTTCAACTCTCTTGAAAACTTAGATTTCCCCTTATTATTCAGCGGTCTCCTAATTTTAGTTTTGGAATTTGTAATTTGAAATGTAATTTGGTTGACTAGATATGTTACGTGTTGTTTCTTTTTATTTTTGACAAGCGTGTAATTCATTTTCAGGGCATGGTCAGACAAAAGGCACGTCCACTCTATTTGATGTTTCATTACAACACAAGAATTCCAATTTATTTTCAAAATAACTGTCATTCTGCATACCTCCAGCTGACGCTCGTGTAGTGATGAAATATTGTTTGTAAGGAGAGATGTGATGCTTATTAAAGCGACATAGGGGGTCTGTCTCTTTTAAGTTCTGGGACCGTGTAACAAAAGCAGTGCCACCGGGTGGTCGCCAACCCGTAACATATAACTTTACTGTTTCCAAGGCTGCGTGTATTGCAATAAAAACGAAAAAAAGAGAAAAAGAATCGATACACAGGGACGCGGTAAAAAATAAAATTCTCAAGACTTCACGCCATCCACCGATATGACTCGCCTACGTTGTCTCCCATATTGCCAGATATTATTCTTATGAGGACCAAATATTCAACGTTCAATTTTTTTGTTCGAATTATTTCCTGGTCGTCTCTCGGTATTACCTGTAATTAAAAGGTGGAAGCACATTTTTTTATTTATTAAGAAATGTTGACCAATAAAATATTTCTGATATCCCTTCTTTAGAAGCTGATAGTCTTTCAGTTTGCCAGAAAATCCCGCTTCTCATGAAATTTGAAAGTTATAGTGCTTAAAGGTGTCTGCCACTGGATCTTATAAAGAAGAAACTGAATTCATTCCGAGTTTGCACATCCCACGCCTTTAAAAATAAGTTTCATTTTGTATTCCTATCTATATTTAGACATCGCTAATCGTCACTGCGCTTCAAGGCATTCCAGCTGTCATTGCCTATTCATTTCTCGTCTCTGTCACGCCTAATTATGTCCCATGTACTACATGTTCTGTGTACTGTATGTCCCATGTACTATACATCCCGTGTGCTGTACGTCCCGTGTATTACGTGTCCCTTGTACAGTCCGTCCCATGCACTATGTGCCCTGTGTCCATCTAATTCTAGCTTATTCATCGTCACTTAATCCTCGAAGCTGTGCAAAAGTCATGCACTTTTTCTTCATAAGTTTTGTCCCCCCTCCCGGTTAATTCCAATACTTTAGGTTCAAACTCAGCTGCTTATTAATTCGACGTTTGTGTGACCGTATATCATTGATATAATAATATAAACAGCCGGCTAGATGCAACAATGATAATTTTATTAACAATTTCAATCAGCTTCACATGTTTCGGGCGGTAATTTCGCCCATCATCAGGACCACTAGACTGTTTTTACAGCTTGTGGTATAAAGCACCTACGATGCTGCGTGCTGTAAAAACGGTCTAGTGCTCCTGTGGATGGGCGAAATTATCGCCCGAAACATGTGGAGCTGATTGAAATTGTTAATAAAATTATCATTGTTGCATCTAGTCGGCTGTTTATATTATCACGGATCCTTGTTCTCCAACGCCCTCCACATACACTCGTATTATTCCCCTTAATTTCATAATTCAAGTTACAGCTCTGAATACTGTTTTTAATTTTCCACCGTTTCGTTGTACACGGTTTCCGTACAGGAACCTCAGGTTGCGTATATTGTATTGCTTTAAAAATTGAATTTATTTGTTCGTTTATTAAATAACAATGACCTTTATCACAGTTTGTGTCACAACTATTCTCACGACACAAGCTTTGCGATTCCTATACTGGCGTCATAATCCATGTCACCTTTGCTAAATTACATCTGCAGGCATGTTCCTCATTAAGCAGTTTCGTTGAACCTCCTGCCACTTCTCCTTTTTGGCTCTGACATCTCTCAGCAATATATTTTTTTTTCAAGCTTAGTCTGCCTGAGTTCTTAAATGGACTTCTCATTAGCACACAGAAGTCCCTGAACGCGGATACTGGCGTATTCTCGTTAATTTGTATTTTCTTACCGCCACACTCAGTTAATCGTAATAAACTCCAAAGAATGACACTGAGTTTGCGTAAGGCATTTTGCAGTACCAGTACCTCTTGCCATTCTTCCTTATCGTGGTCTATAGAGTGTGAGTGTGTGTGTGTGTGTGTTTATTTGTTTGTATGAATTGTGTACATAGGTGTGTGTGTCTGTGCTTGTGCGTGCGGGTAAGGATATATCATTACTTGTACTGTATGTCGAGTATGTGTGCTAGGTATGATTTCACTCACAAGTATGTCAATAAAGGTCTAGCCGTATAAACATAAAAGAAAAAGACGCGCCTAAGTAACAAATTTTTTACATATTTTTTTTCCGATTGTTCTCTAGTGTGCGCGTGCCACAATACAGGCTAATAATTTGGTCCGGAATTATTATAATTTTTCGTTTCTTCCTTTTCCAAGTATATTTTTAATAACTGTTATCCATAAAATGCTATCACTTTTAAAAAATATGGAGTTCTGTTTATCATATTGATTACATAACTATTGACTATTCATCTTTTAGGTGATAATGGTGTGGGTTCCCTCGGCTCTTCTATACGAATCTCACAATACTATTTCAAAATATGACGCCATCGTTACCAGTTCATTGACAATTATTCCGTCACCTAATTTCACGATCAATAAATCTGCGTAATTAAACAGTCTACCAATTCGCTGCTGCACAGCATATACTAAGACCGCTAGATTAAATGTCATGAATTCTAAGGAGAAAATAAATTATCTGAAGAAGAGGGCTGCTAGTGAAGTACCGAAACACTGCGGGTATGTTCCCATGTTATGTGAAGACATGTTATCTCTAAAGGTGTAACGGCGCCGAGTGAGATGCAAGACTATTGGAAGATGTGGTAAGCGGTTATGGCCTACTTCCTAATCAAGTATTCTCGGAAAGACTTAAGAAAATTACAAAATTGTTTGATCATACTTGCAAGCCTACTGTCTAAGCCGACGTTCAGTGTACCCTTCGCCATTCGTTACCGGTGATATAATGTTCTCTGTGATTAGCACGATTTGCTGTATTAGTAGTAATTATAAATCCATTCTTACTTGTGCGAAATTTGAAGTGGAGGCCGAGCGTGCTATCGATGAAGGAAACATTGCGTAAAATTACCAGGGCAGGGACGCCATGTATGCACCATCTACCAAGGCATTAAGAAGGTTTGTATTCCCTACGCACTGTATATATGAGTTTCAAATGACTCTCACAATAAAAACCCATTATTCTACTAGGCAGCACTTATCTATTTATCTTTCTAATGGACACGGTCTCTGTTCTCTGTGCAGTAGGAACTGAAGAATTATATCTAATTTAGAGGATTTACTTAACAATGGAACGGACTTTGTACTCAACGGCAAAACTTGCATGACATGACTCTTCGTCGTCTCATTAACGCATTAAGGAGACAATGGATGTAGCCCTAAAAGACCACATTCCAGATGCCCCGCAATAAACTTTGCAAGGTAATGCTTAGCAGTTCCTTTGCAAGGAACATCCACTCAGGTGTTCATCAGATCGGTTTGCTCGGAGCCACACTTTGTAACATTAATATCAATTATACACTGTCCACTGAATAGCAGCAGTAGCAAAGCATACTGATTCCACGAATGTCAGATTTCGGTCCGGCAGCCTAAATATGGCGACTGTAAAAAAACATAATGTGAAATAAAATAACATAAAGTACAAAAAATTAAATTAAGCACTAAATGTTTTAGAACCCTGTTGCCAGAAGCAGGGAATTAAGATTAATCCTAGAAGATCCAATATTACCTTATTTTATAAACGATAATATGCCTACCGCCATAACACTCAGAATGTTACATTTATTATTCAAACATAGGCAATGCTTGTGAAACAAAATAGGGTATCTTGAGGTACGTAATACTAAAGAGAAAATTCACACACTATATATGTACCTCCTGCCTGCTGCCTAAACTAAACAGCAGACTGACACAACACTATCCTGTATTAAATAAAACCTCCACCATTATTTCTAACTGTTTATAAATCCCTTCTCTACTGCATATTAACACAAGTTTCCCCCACCTGGGGCTATGCTGCAGAGACTCATGTCTGTTAGTCAAAAACATTTCAAAGCAAAGTCCTCAGAATAATAACAAAACTGCCAAGAATAACCCCAAAATCCTGCATGAACAGACAGAAATGCCATTAATAATGGATCAGACTATGGGTCTAGCTTGCACATTATGCCAGAAGCCAGTATACAGTGAGAATTACAAAATTCAGGAGTTAAGGCAATATGGGCTCATCCATAATATACATATAGTATCCCCAGTAACTGCTTTGTGGATACAAATATATGTTCCACATTTGAAGTAAAAAATATCAATAGTTAAATCTGAAATACTGATAGAGTATTTCTCTTTTCTTCCATAGGTATTCCAATTGTATACATCCTGGTGACTGTACCAAGTTTGATGCCATGGGACCATATTGAATCACATTTCCTCCCATGGTGCCACATTATTGGTGCTGTCAGTCCCTGGATTGGCAGCTTTGTTTATCACTTGTTTATGAACTTGGAGCGTGGAGAAGTTGTCTACTATAAACTGTTACAACTTGACATGCTTGGAATATGGATTAGCCAGAGTTTTGGTAAGGTCTTATACTAAGTTGCATGCATTATGTTCAGTGTTGCACATGTCCTAATTGAGGTATATTACTACCTTTTCTCCATTTTCTTCCATCATTTGGAATTATTCTTGGTGAGGAAATAAAAACAAGATGGATGAACTGAAGACAGTATTCTTCACCACCAAACTCAGAACTGCAGAGTGGGCAGCATTACTGCTTACAATGCAGCAATTATAACACCTCCTCCACTTAAAACAATTCCTGGATAAAGAGTAATCTCTGTACTAAACAATTTAAAGATCTGCAAAAATATGTTTAGTTCATAACTACTTTTTATTCTACATTCACTGTATACAAATATTCTACACCATTATTAGTTACCTATGTGTTGTCTTTTATAGGAATGATGATAAATGTCTGTGATGTACGTTTGTGACTACATTGTAACCTCACTAGTCTTCCATACTCTTTTTGGTTTATAACCAGTGGCCCTTACTTAACAAGGGAAAATAGGCTCATGGTATCATCATGCCCACATGTTCATTTACCTATGTGTATCTTGCCCTAACAAATTTTTAACTAGCTGTCATGTGTTAATGAAATTTTGTAGAAGGAATACCGCTAGAGAACACATAATTACTGTCCTTGAAAATTTTGTAACATGATTAGTACTAATATGAACGTGGTACAAAATTTTTTGCAGGAAGCAATATTCAATGTGGGCTTCTGGAATTTTGTGCAACAGTAGGTGTTCAAAAACCATGCATATTTTGTAAAATAATTCTTCGCTGTACATAAAAAAAAAACTCTTGATGAAACTTCTGCAGTCTGTGTCTTAGGCCTGAAAACAGCCAAAATTCTCAGCTAACCATGTCTAAAGCAACCAAGTAGAATGAACCCGGCAGTTGTGTAAAACAACAAATTAGAAACCCATACACACTTACAAGGAAAATGGGACAATCAACATAACACTGAGGCACTTTGCATAACAACTGTTGTATTGGGAAAGTAACAAATATTAAACATTACAAGTGAGTGTCCGTGTTCCTGCCTTAGTTATCTGGTATGCAAATCACATATTTTATGTGCTGTAATATGCTGTCATCTGTGGCCTGTCTGTCTCTAACACACTTTTTCACATTAGTTCATAAACAGCATGATTTTCAGAAAAAAAGTGTTACATATTAAATGTGTGTTCTGACTTTCTCTACAACTTTTGCCTGAAATATTTATCATCATCATCATAAACATCAAGGATTGGACCCTTTGATCTGTTCCATCTCCAGAGTTACAGCTGCTCGCACCAACGCTTCTTCGGTCTTCCAATTGTACTCCTTCCTTGTGGTCTGTAGTGGTTTGATTTCAAAGGGATTCGGTTTTGTGGCATTCTTTGGAAGTGTGAATGCCAGTTCCGTCTGTATTCATCTATCTTGTCTAGTATGCCTGTAATCCATAGTTTACGGCACATGTAGCCATTTGTTTTGTGGTCATAAAGGGTGTAGCCTGCCAGAGGTCTCAGTTACTTCATTTCTGCTGCTTCAGTTCTTCGTCTTTGTAAGGAGTCCAATTTTCTGACCCATATAAAAATGTAGGTAAAACTAGTGTGTTTTATATTTTCAAAATAGTTTCCGTTCTCACTTTCTTAATAATAGTTCTCTAAGTAGTACCTATTAATTGTAACAATTTTGCTAATTTAAATTCTACATCATTGGAAAATTGGTAAGATATACTGCAACCTAGATAAGTAAATTGGCTAACTTGTTCTAGTGTTTCATCATTTATAATAATTTTTGTTCTTAGGTGA
>Ga0123357_10001528_pt1 | contig 24605 bp, 13 predicted proteins | sample TergutEmb28metaG_FD_89873 | JGI IMG/M metagenome (GOLD analysis project Ga0123357, IMG submission 89873) | Embiratermes neotenicus P4 segment gut microbial communities from Petit-Saut dam, French Guiana - Emb289 P4 | ecosystem: Host-associated > Arthropoda: Insects > Digestive system > Gut ...
AAAGGATATTTAAATCTCCGGACAGCTACAATAATTTCTGAAGCCACAAATTAGGTTTCCTAACAGCTTGGTCCATATTTGAGTGCAGTGTCATCTAAGAAGAAAAAGAAAAAGAAAGAGGAGAAGGAGAGGGAGGAAGAGGAGGAGGAGGAGGAGGAGGAGGAGAAGAAGATGAAGAATAAGAAGAAGAAGAAGAAGGAGAATAATAATAATTATTAGCATTTTACGGTGACCGGTCGTAGGCCAGTCACCCAACTCCCAACCTGGAGGGCCAGTCCACTGTATTTATAACCCCCAGGGCAGGGTGGCCCAGCTGTACACCCAGGAACCAGGTACCCATTTCAGTCGCCTTTTATGACCTGTGTGAGTTGCAGTCAGAGTATTCTTTTCCTAGGTCACCACACGGGGACAGTACAGTCGTTATAGTGACAAAATTACAAGTTGGAAGATCGAGAAATCGTGGTTCGATTCCCGGCATGGGAAACATATATTTCTCCCCTCCAAGGTATCCAGAACAGTTCTAAGGCCCACCCACGATCCTGTTCAGTTAGTCTGGAAGGCAACTCCCTCGGGAATAAAGCGGCTAGGCCATAAGCACATTATTCACCACCATCTAGTGCCAAGGCAAAGAATGCGTGGAGCTTCACCTCCACTTCCGCACATGCCTTCAAGCCGTGACGCTTAATTATGCACAGTGACAACTTTACCTTTACCCACTGTATACTCCTTCAGGGCAGAAATACCTTCCATCCTGAAGATGAAGGCTGCAGTCTCCCCCGAAACGTTGATAACCATATACCAGACTACACAGGATAATAACCTAGAAGACCTCACTCATTCTAGGTAGTTAAAAAGTGCAGTCACCATAACCATGGTCATATGGGAAAATAGGGGTCGGAGGAACGGCGCCCACTGTTGACACTCATCAAAAGTTGATGACGATTCATAGGAACACTCATGCATAAGTACTGACATCGTACACGTAACACAAATACAATAGGTGTCAAAAAAGCAGCACATCATTGGTAACCTATAAGCCAGAAAACTGGTTTTGAATGCCATTCCTGTCTTGCTCCAGCAAATGCGGATCCCTTGGTGCAGAAGTTACCAATTCTTTCCTTGGCATACTCAAATTAAAATCAATTTATATTTGCAGTTGGGAAGGAAAGGCTATTGGGGGGGATGTACTTGGAGTTTCTTTTATTGCTGTCCTGACTAACGCGGCTCTCACTGGACGTCCTGGAGGATTCAGACTGCCGTGCTCAGTGTGACGAAAAAAGAAATACCCTGTATAAGGAATCCATATTAACTGGAAACCTCGTCATGCTGATAAATTTAAAATGTCATATAAATCGTAACTGGTAATTTTAAATTAAGGAACAGCTGATACAATTGCATCCACAAAGCTCCACAATTCGCATGGAAGACGACATACTCTTCAGGACACTCACCCTTCAAAACATCAAAGGCCGGCCTTATGTAACCTACCAATCTCAACTTTTTTTTAACTGTCATGTACAGTTGTGCACTTTTCGCACGCAAAACAAACCCGTCATTACGTTAATATGAATTAGCAGGATACTGCAAACGCAGCATCAGCAAAGTAAGGCTTCAGCAACAACCATATTGAGTAATAGACACAGTAAACATTCATCTTTCCACAACCGCAACATAAAATGGCACCTTCCACAGGTTACCACACACACACACACACACACACACACACTCACACACATACACACACACACACACACTTCGTATTAAAGTACTGGCTTGAAATCTCTGCACCAGACCGGCTAACCTCACAGGGACTCCACGATTTTCCTCAACTCCTCGGGGAAATTTTGGACGGGCACATCAAATTATTCCCCTACCATTTCCTTTCGCCCCCTTTCCAATTCGCTGTACAGTAATTATCGTATCATTCCACTGACGACCTACGCGACTGAAAACATTAAATAAACGAAGAATATTAAAATTTCGCCTTCCAAGATGTAACGCCGTGTGGTCTAGTAAACAGACATACCAAAGTTTCGGACGAACCTGTTGCCTCTATCTCTTAAGACCGCACCACTATGAAAACCTCACATATCAAATCCAGATAAAATCATTCACTACACACACCCCCGCATACAATCTATTTCCAAAGCCAAGCCCCACTTCCGTAAATAAACGTGATTATAAACAATGTGGAGTGACGTCACTGAACTCAGCACTACTGCGTACCAGGATGTTACTTCATTCTCAGGACTTTTACTCGGGTCAGTTCGGGTCGGAACCTCGTCCCCGACCTCCATTTCTTCGCACACTTCATCTTTCACCCGAGCTCAGATTAACTAACTCCGTTTATTTGTATCCTCATATAACCGAGGCTGTCTCGTGTAATTTACCACACACACAGAACACGTAAAACAAATCGGAACCGTGCTGCCCTTGTGACTGATTATTCGACCGACCTTGGTTAGGATATTTCGACTATTACGCATTCTTAGCACACAGTGTGCGCATACGAAATGTAGGCATACTGGACAGGTGGTGTCAGGTCATTTATTTGCACCTTTCTTAGTCTTCTTTCTCAATTTATCCAACGACAGCTATTCAACTGAGCCAATTATATGGCACCGGGAGGGGAGAAGGGGGATTAGTAAATCGTGGTGGACGAGGAAGCGGTGGTAGCGGCGTAATGTAATGTAATATCTGAGCGTTCGCTGGGACATAAAATACTAAAACCACGAAAGAACTATAAGAACATGGGACCTCTTGAATATCAGTGTGTTAATTACAAACGACACTTGGCCTGCGTCTTCCATATTAACAATTCCAGAAGCTATTTCGATGAAATTTCTTATTCGGTAGAGGGAAGCTTCACAATTTATATTACGGAGGTGTTAAAATTCAGGGATGTAAAATACACGAGGCATACTGCACATATAGGACAGCTAAGAAATGCACACAATATTTTAGACGGGAGTTCGACGTGTAATTGGAGGCCTGTCCAACCGAAACCCGTTCGGGGTCTGTGACATGTGAGAGAGTTGGCGCCGTTAAAAATAATCTCCATGAGCGTTTAAAGCACACATCGCACTGATAAAACCAACGAATCCCTTGGGCCAAGAATTCCTTCGGCTGCTGCTGTCACCACTGCGCCCTTGACGTCTTCGTCCTACACGATCTAAGACACTACGTGATGTGAACAGGTACCAGTATTTCTGTGGAACCTACTACCTCCACTGTATACCCTAACGATGGCGGTAGCAGGACCCTCCGAATCACTCATTACCTAATTACCAAGCACGCGGTATCACATTCCCCTTACCTACGACCGACTGTATTCGCTAGCAGCGTCGCGATCGGGTTTCACTTCAACAAGCCTCACACTAAAACGGTACGCAAAATATACAGACGGGCGCGCGCGCGTACAATGGATTCTGCCGGTGCAAGATCGGCTCCAATCTTTAGGGTACCACAAACAAGATACGCAATGTACGTATGACGTAACATTGTGGCGCGTTCGCGTAACCACTTCTGCAATGGAATCGCAACAATGCGTTGCGTATGTCGCCTAGATACATGTCACTGTTAACAATATAAATATATTCAGTACTGCACAACAATGCTTTATGGCAAACTCATGTCGCCGGCAACACTAGAACGTACTTAAGGCTTCGTGTAAAGTGCACCACATTTTTGCCGATTTTAACCAAATTTGGAATTTATCGGCATATTTTTCGGCGCGTTCGCAAAGCTGCGAAAAGCGACCATTAGCTTCGTCATGTCTCTGTGTCCGTCCGCGTGGAACAACTCGGCTCCCACTAGACGGATTTTCATGAAATCTGATATTGGAGTATTTTTCGAAAATCTGTCAAGAAAATCAGGTTTCATTAAACTCTGACAAAAATAACGGGTAGTTTACATAAAAACCTATGCACATTTATGTCAATTCCGCTCACTTCTGCTTAGAATGAGAAATGTTTCAGACAAAAGTTGCAGAGAAAACCAAAACACACATTTTATGTTCAATAAATGTGGAAATAAGGTGAAGACAGACAGGTCACAGATGGCAATATGCGGCCCGCACTTCGCGTGCTGGATACCTAAGACTACAGACATATACTGAGGACATTTAATACTTATTGCTTTACCATGGCAACAATGATTACGCGAACGCGTCTCATTGTTACATTGACACCTACATTGCCTGGCTTGTCCCCGATATCTAATTTCACGGAAATCCGTCCAGTGGGAGAGACGATGATACATGCGGACAGACGGACGGAAGAACATGGCGGAAGCTAATACGCGCTTTTAGTTACTATGCGAACGCGCTTAAAAACGACGAATGGAGTTAGTTGTTACTGTGTACTTGTTCAGAACAGCACTAATCCGTCAGGTCCGGCGTTCTTGTTCCGAGGTACTTTACTATAAACACTGTAAACTTTCACAAATACAACAGTATGTCGCTTTCCGGAGACGCGACGGGGAAGTGGGGTTCATTATATTTTCACTCTTATGAACAAGTATGTCGATATTACTCTGAGTTACTGTACATTGCTCGTCCAATATAACATATCTCATTACCTTTATCGTAGGCCCCTTCAACTTCTGCTGGACTACCAGTTTCAGACATGTATTATTTTGGTCGGCGCGCGTCATTTTTATAACCTTCTGAGGCAACAATATGGCGAGCGTGCGAATTTCTACGTGCTAGCAAAACTGGTGTGACATTCAGTTAATGATGCTGATATTTAGTGTGGCAGCATGTAATTTCAATTTACAATTTTCAGCGTTCTGAAAGAACAGGAACAATTTTTGTACAGACTAAAATTTCACAGAGACCCTTCGAGATTTAATTTTTTGTTAATTTGCCATTTGATGAAACTCACTGGCGTAGTTTGGCACATGCAGTTTGATACTGTTGTCCTTTATAACACATCCACGCAGTTTGTATTCAGGTCAACAAGAGTCCGCGAATGGAACTTCGAGGTTATGCCCATTTTCAGGCACTATAAATCCGTCGAGAACTGTCAATCCTTGTCATCTTGTCTGTTCTCATGTTTAAATTTACATCTTTTGATTCCTAACAGTATGCCACATATTTAGAAGGAACTTAGCTTATGTAAACACCCTCAACCAGCCCTGGGTTCGTAGAGCACATCATGCCTCGTCCTACTCAGCGGTTTGTTCAGTTACTTGCAGTCATTGGGTTTGACCGCCGAAAAGTTTAACTGTCTTGTACTTTCTGTGTTGCGCTTCGCCTCTTCCTATGTTGCGGACACTTGCATTTCCATAACTATTTATGAATTCTGTTTGCTGCCTTTAGAAAGACAAGTTCTTACCGTAACCGATAAATCCTACCATCCTGTGCATTTCTAGTCCAACAGAACTACTACCTTATTATTATTATTATTAAACTATTATTATTATTAAATTACTTGAAATTTCATACCCTGACTTTTCGAAGGCGTCGCCTAGACGCGTTTTTTGGCTTAATGTCTAAAACCGTTCGAAATCTTTCGAAAAATGTTGGTCTTCGTGTGACGAATCGAGCCTCAGAGATTTTCCTTCGTTACCCGCTGACCCTAAACGTCGCAATGTCCTCCCGCTATATTTGCTTCGGCGGTTTAATGCCCTCAGTGGGGGAGGGGGTATTGGTGTATTCAGTGAGGGTCTGCTTTGTTCAATGTTTGTTACATCAGTTAACGCCAATTACAGCTGATAATATTTGCAAACTTCATCTGGTTATTTTTCATGACGTTTTATTATTTCCACATGTTGATGTTTTCACTTATTTATTTCATTCACTTTATCTTATGTTCCTATGCTGCCACCGTAATGGGCCTTGTAACGGTTGTGTCAACACAGTAAAGAATTTATTATTATTATTATTATTATCATCTTCTTCTTCTTCATCATCGTCATTATTATCGTCGTCGTCAGGAAGTAAGGCCTACTGCGGACACATCATGTCTGCGTGATACGGTATTGTGCATCGCTGCTATACTTGTCACTGCCAATTTACTACAAAACAATATTTCATCAAATATCTAGCTTTTATATCTCACAACACTGACAGATATAGATGGTTAATATTATGGTATTTTAAATTTTATTCGCTATTTTAACTTTCAGCCTACATAAGACCTTAATATAAAATGTAGACGATATGGGATCCCATAGAGTGCACAATCACTGAATGTACCAGAACTACGTTCCGTTTCTGGCCTGATGATGGCTCATTGTAGCTGAAACACGTTGCCAAGATTTTCATTTTTATAAGTTGATGATTAATATATGTTGTGTTATTGACGTAATAAATTGTTACAATATTGCACCTAATGCATATGCAAGCGAATGAATGAATGATCTACCTCCACAAATTTCGCATAAGCCAGCTCCAATGCGTCCCTTAGTTATTACCACAAAAACGAAAAGTTCAAGAAAAATTTCTCACGGTCACCATGTTGTTATTTCAAATGCAACAAAATAACAGTATAAAAGTTGCACTTTTTTTGTCAAAGATGTCAACAAACACCACTTCAGAAGCCTCATATGGGGTTGGTGTCATTCCCATCTCACAATTCCAAGCTTTTGCCAAGTTACTTTTAACTGTAGAAATACAGAGCTCTGGTGGCCTACGTTCATACCAAATTCTTCAAAAATGGATCAAACAGCTCAAACGTTGAAACGAGGTACACTGACGTGTGTTTTTATTTAAAAAACAAAAACAAAACAAAAAGTATGCTAATGTGGCTAATTCCGAAAAATTATTTCACCAGAAGTACGGTATCCTGAATTCGTATACGAGTATTAAACAAAATGCCCGGTAACAGTTTCGGGCCAGGCAGCATTCACCACTGCGAAAGACACTGTCATTTCATTTTCATGTAGACCTATTGCCGTTTGAATAGCACAGTAGCAACACGAGTCTCTTCTTCAATTGACGTGGGGAATGTCAAAACGACACAACGGACACAGTACAATTACTCTGCCGTATCAAACCGAGTGCTGCAATTTTGAAATTAACAATGGGAATGGAAAACTTCAGTACTGTAGTCTAGACAAGCAAAAGCAGACAAAAAAAGTTACAAAATAAATCATCCAAATCACACGCCGGTCAATTTTGGGGTGTGCATGTGACAGCACGTGAGTATGTTGGCTGAGGGCCCACAAAGAGATATGAGCATGGAAAAGACCAAAATGCTGCCCACTGGTTCTCGTGACTGCGCTCAACGTTACGTGAAACAATTACGAGCTAAAAATAAGTGCATTTGGCTTGAACACTGTTCCTTTGCACATTCGAAACTCCAAACGCGAATAGATTTTATTCGCAGCCACTGTCTATGTACTAAAACCTGAGGTCTATTACGAAAACGGAAGTGATATAAAATTATTATGTAACTCTATAGGGCTCTGAAGACGGTGTATGACTTACTCAGGTGATCTTCTTTCTTTCGACTTTGTCCAGTGACTGACTATGACCTAGTGACTGGGCACAGGTAGCCAGACTTTAGACCTGGCGATATACTCTCAAGATAGAAAATCTTACGCAATCTACCATAGCATATAATGTATTAATATTAGGTAAAATAGGCAAAGAAATGTAAAACAGCACAATAATATCAAACATAGAAAGATACAATTGTTTCACTTATTAAAAATCGATATTTTGAAACTAAAATAATTTACCATAATTACAAGCTGTTTTTCATTAATCTTCCTATTGCGAAGTAGTTGCATGACACTGTATCATGCGATAACTTACTGAGAGCTGGTTCATAATTACTTCCGCACAAGTGAAGGCAGTATTTTAAATGTTCATCGGTCACACGGCTCCGGCATCTTGATTTAATATCTTCATCTGGAATAAGGCTTCTTCGCAGAAGTAGATTGATCCAAAAAAATACTGTCAATCGAAGAGCTACTGATCGTACTCTGGCGACACCAATCTGATTCGCCATGTTACTTTGTAAACTGCCACATAAAGAACGTGGTTCACAAACTAAGATTACAAAAGCCGAGGGCCTGTGAGTCTGCAATCTAAAACCGTAAGCTACACATTCCAAAGATTTTTAATAAGTGCCGGTGTGCAGGGGCGTAGCGAAGGGGAAGGGGGAGGTGGTGCGGCCGCCCCGGGCAGTACAGTCAAAGGGGTTGCAAACTGGAAAAACAAAATGAGTATTTTATTTTAAATAAAAAATTGATTTTCAGCACTCCACAAATTTTGAATTACTAAGCGCAACACAAGGAAATCCTATAAATGTCACATTTTTTTTAGAGTTCATAGTTTCTGTTTGGGGTGGCCGTTACGATTACTCGCCCCGGGCGCCAAAAACCTAGCTACGCCACAGTCGGTGACAGTCGAGCTCCGTTTCAGTTTATGGATACTTCCGCGAAAACATTTTAGAAGCCAAGTTTCGTGATGTATCTTGGGTGGTTACTTGACTGCCTTTGCACTACTGGCACATAGGCTTATTATCAAGATGGTAACCATGGCTCTTTCATTCGAAGTTCAGCCGATCGAAGCGTCGAGACTTACAAGTCTCCTCCATGCTGCGTCGGAAGCCACGAATGTGTACAAATAGGTACTCCCTGCAAATTAGTCCAAGCGTCTCCTCGTTCGAACCAACAGACACTACACCCCCGCCCAAAAGAAAATTCATGAAATACCACGCGCATAATACGATTTATGATAATCGAGTAACACAAATCGTATGATGAATCTTAGTTTGAAACACAGCTATACTTCTACCCACGACTTTTGGCGCCCCTAGACATGTAACGGCACAACTTTCGCACCCTTCATGGTCAAATTTTCCAAATATCTTCATGGCGTTGTGCTTGCATACAGACACAACATCGCGAAACTTGCCCGATTTTGATCAAGAAAAAATACATATACAACACGCAAAATCAGTGACACATGGACAGCAAAAACAAAAATATCCACACACAGGCATATTAAAATGTAACTATGGGTTCGAACCTCGGGTGTACTTTATCAATTACGAGAACTGCCTGCGGATTTCGACAGTACGCTATAGCAAACAGCGACTGCGCTACTTGACGGTTAAAGGGAGGCAAGCGTCGGTAAAGTTCTACCACTTTACGCGGCGTTACATCCCAGAACACAGCAATCTTCAAACGTCAATTAGGCTTAAATTACAACCAAACAAGACGAATGAGCACATATACCCTTGGTGGTAGGATTAAACCCGAGCATTTAACAAGAACGTAAATGAGAAAACCTTTAGTTTGTTACCTTGTAGTTCAACAACGCTGTCAGAAACTCAAAGTACAAAGCGCCAGGTGAATTCCAAGTAATGACTCATTAACTGGAAAAGGACGTGAAAGTGGCTGTGGCCAAATTTAACGTCCCCAAAAACGTCGGTCAGGGCTGTCAAATGTCCTGGCGAAGATTTGAACCAGGTACATCCTAAATACAAGTCACAGAAGTTACCGCTTCAACAAAATTGCTCCGCAAGACACTGAAATTTATTTATTTTAATTAAAGCACTCCTCCACTGTCTTTTAAAATACCGCTTAGTACACTAATCTCATTTTCTTTACCACACAAATTTGGAAAACGTCTAACAGTAATTGATCATAACTGTTAGAGTTCTGCTCAGAATTTCAAGTCCTTCTTGAAGATCCTCAATTAGTCAAGATATCCCCCTTCTATCATGAACAGAAAGTTCATGACTACAGTCACAAGGGTCTGCCACTGCTTCCTACACGGAACCAGATGAATCCAATCCGCATCATTACACTTTATTTCCTTAAGGCTCATTTTAATATTAATTGCCCACCTACTCTCCCAGGTGGTCTCTTCCTTTCTGACTATTCAGACAAATTCTGTATGCATTTATTAGCAAACACTGCAGAATTACGAAGGAATACAGCATACAATCTAAATACGAGTATGACGTAAAATACAGTAAGAAATAATGAAATGGCAACAACATGATAAAGTTTTTGTGGCAAGACACTCTTTAACCTTCTACAAGAATCTTCAACGCCGTTCAGGCTGTGCTGGCTAGAGACAGCACGCCTTCCTTTATCTACGACTGCAGTCTCTCCTCACCCCACAAGGCCGTGTCTACTCCTAAAGTAACATATGTGGTGTGCTAAGAAAATCAAACACAGCCAACTCCTCGAGTGCTGGTGCGCCGATGTTGTGCGAAAGCATTACAGTACGACAAGACGATAACACCTCGCCTGCACAATTAAAGGATGCGTTTATACGTAGGCAGTCCATAAAGAAACTGAACTTGTGAAATAGCAAGCCAGCGAGCGCGTGTAGCGGGGACTTTAAGCTTCATTCTGACACTAGCAGCATCACGCCATGTCATTTAGTCACCGAGTTACACGCGCTTGAATGAGTGTGTGCTTAGTATTCTCGGCGATTTTTTGCAAGTTGATAAATGAAGGATCTTGAGGAGCAACGCGTTTGCGTCAAATTCTGTTTCAAAAAGGGAAACACTTTTACGGAGACTTTTCAGATGTTGCAACAGGCTTATGGAGAGGATTGTTTGAACCGTACGCAATGTCTTGAGTGGTACCAGGGTTTCAAATCGGGCAGAACGTCCATCGAAGACGACCCCAAAGCTGGACGGCCTTCCACGTCAATTGACGACGACCACGTTGAGAAAGTGCTGCTGTGATTCGTCAAAATCGTCGCCTAACTGTCCGTGAAGTTACCGCAGAAGTAGGAATCTGTAAAAGTTCGTGCCACCTGATTTTGACCGAAAAACGGTAGATGCGTCGTGTTGCCGCAAAATTTGTGCCGCGTCTGCTGACGTGTCACTCCTTATCCATGAATTTTTGACGAAGCATGAGACGACTGTTGTCCCCCAGCCGCCCTACTCTCCAGATTTGGCCCCTGCGGACTTTTTCTTCTTCCAAAAGCGGAAATCCTCACTAAAAGGTCGCCGATTTCAGTCGGTAGAGGAGACAGAAGAAAATTTGATACGGGACCTTCGCGCCGTCCTGCAAAACACGTTCCAGAAATGGAAAAAAGGTTGGGAGCGGTGCATCAAGAGTGGAGGAGATTACTCGGAAGGTGACAAGTTTAATTAAATTGTAAGTAAAGCAACAAATTAAAAAAAAAAGTTAGGTTTCTTTATGGACTGCCCTCACAAACACATATCGGGGATGAATTTGTATAGGTGTGCTGCAAACATAGCACACCTGGAGAAGAAGCCCCTGCTCTAGAGGTATTACTGCACTGATTAGACAAGTATATATACTCAAAAGTATTACAGTGCTGACCAGAGGAGTATATACTCTTGAACAAAGGACCATAAATTTTCCAAAAATCTAGCATACACTGGAAAGATCTAGGGACTAGAAAGGTGATGTAAAGCAACTTCCATACTGCAGACCCACAAATACTAGATGCCATAGCATAAAAGTTAGTTCCCTTGGCGACCTGGGGTCCAGGATATGTGTAGCCCTCCTCTAGAAGCATTAGTGCACAGACTACTTGAGCCCATTATGGCACTGACTGCTTAAGTACCTCAGTATACTGACCATATCCACTGGTCAGTGCAGTAATACAGACCTTCATATCATACAACATATCCACCCAACAACAAAATTCAGAGATCATACGCTTGTATGTTTGAAAGGGCAGTCACAACATATTCACATACGCATAGCTATTATATACTCCACTGACATATTAGCAAAGGGATACCCATATTAATTTATAAGGCACTGGAACATATGTGATCCAACAATACACTGACATATGTGAGGTTTCTATCACCTGGCTGTCTAAACTTGTGGTGGGGAAAATCCCCATGATGGCCTTCTAATGGATAAAACTTGTGTAAGTGTGCAGTTTTAGCAGCATACTCTCAAGCTGTGTTCTAATGGTTTGAGTGTTACTTCTTAATAGAAGTTCAAGACACAACAGTATGGATAGACAAATGAAAGGGATAAACACTCTAAGATAAAGTTGTAGTTTTCAGACAAGTCAACAGTAACTTCTGAACACTTAGTTTCAACTTAAATTCTTTCTTCAAGAAACATCACTGCTGTCATATTACTAAAGAATCATTCAACATGATTTCTAATTTCTTAACCAAGAATATCCCTGCACAACTTGACAGGTGCAAACAATTTCTCTTATCAACCACCATGATATGGCAGGTTAACCAAACAGAAAGTCAGAATCCAATACTGCATCCTATTAACAGGTGCAGTGTTCAGGCCAACAGTAAAGAGATCCTCTGTATTCTCAAATTTGAGCTGTTAATGGTCAACAACTGTCAGTATGTTTTAATTATTTTGTACGTTTTGTTCTTCCAGTCTCTTAGTTCATCACACACTATGTTTGGTCAAAACTAAGGCCCAACATATTATACAGAGTTTATCAGGTAAACTGTGGGAATAAAATAACAGATGAGGAAAATAATACCATGTTAACATTACAACCAAGTTGGCAGCATGCCAGCTTCATATTTACAGGGTCCAAGGTTAAAATCTTGGCCTGGACAACAACTATTCTAGCTGAGGTTCTCTGCAGTCTGCCTCAGTCTCCCCAGGCAAATTTTGGGATATCACCTTACATTACACCAAGACAGCATCTTTCAACAAACCTCCCAAACCACTATTCACTAATTATCTTACTATCTGATACTAACAGCCGGCATGCCAAACAACAAAAGTTGTCCTTGTCTACAGAATGCAGGCATATATGGGGAGCAGAGGTATAGCTCTATTCATACTTAACCTCAAGTAGTAAAATTCATGCCTCAGCCACTTTAACCCCAGGAAAGAGCCCCACTACCCATTGAATTGGAGGATGGATGGGCCACAAATCCAGTCTGGATGATTTGGAAAAGAAGAATATCTCTTGCCCCTGCAGAGATTCAAAAACCAAATCATCCAGTCTGAGGCCTTGTCACTATAACAACTACACTATCCTAACTCCCTGAGTTCCAATGAACGTGAAATAAGTCACATGTAAATAAATGCTACCAATCAATAAGCAATCACCAAATATTTTACTCAGCTGTGTATGTTACATATGCAGCCTAGTGGACTTCAATTACAACTGAGTATAAAACACAGAAATCAGTAGTTTCAAACTGTTTAGTGCAGAAATAACAACTAAACGGACATTACCAACTCGATAACATCGCAAAAACCTAGTTTCAGACTTCATTCCAACAACAATAACAGATTACTGGTCCACAAATGTGTAAAACATGGGACAACAAAGACTCAAAAAACTTCACAAACCAAGCAACAAATCTTTCAAGTTTGAAAACCACATAAAAATGCAGTCACAATGCTCTTAAACTCCTCACTTCGGCACAATGCGTCACACACACTCAATAAATACAACCCTTTAAAACCTTAAAGTCATCTATGTAATATTAGAATGTTCAGTTCTTTCCTCATACACAAAAAATTTCCCCTTCACTAAAACGGATAGGTTAGTAATGCTCATGGAAGGGTTATGCCTGTTCGTTTTTAAGTTAACGACGCTGGCAAATGCTAATATTACACATGATAGTGGTAAATGAATGCAATGAGACATTGGTGAAATCATACGGACAGTAAAAAACCGAAGTACTCGGACAAAAACCTGTCCCAATAGGTGCTATTTACTATGGTAATCATACGAAAACCACATATTCATTCTTCGAGTGGAAAATGCCGGGATTTTTACTATCATAGAAATTGGTACATACAGTAACGACTGTCCTTGAAAGGTTCGATGCAGCACACATATCTCGCTGCGAAAACGTTATACTTACCAATAACGTCTGCTGATTTATACTTTGCAGTAAACCACGCATCGTCACCAAACTGTCCTTTTTTCAGTCGTGCATGAGCCAACTCTTTAGGGAATCCACAAACGGCAGACACTATACGGGATTCATGCCTTCTGTTCACATTCGGCTCAGCACAATTTGAATAATTAGAAATACCATTCCACAAGGCACGGGACAAAAGCCTCCCAGTCCAGACAATGGACTGCATCATACTGAATTACCTCTAAGTTACACACGCTTCATTTTACATGAGGTAGTACCACCGACACCAAACGCCCTCAGCACAAACGTAACTACCACCACACTCCGTCGTCCATTAGTCCACAATCGAACGGGTACGTTCAGTACGTTCATCGTTGTGTATGGACTAAATCATATTTCCGTGTATATTTAGGTTGGACTCATTTCCATGACAAGAACAGAGAGACAAAATTACTTACTCTGTGATGACAAAACACAACTTTGAATATAGCTATACTGAACAGACTACGTGTATTTATGTATGGTTGTGATTGTCCTGAGTGTTTTCGTAACTATTCTTATATATTGGTGTGTGTATTCGTTTGTGTTAATTGTACTGCTCGCTACTCTGTTTTTTTGATTGAGCATTAAGAAAGTAAATTCATTTTCAGATGACCAATGTTGGATGGCTGGTACTGTCGTTCAATGGTAACAAATACAGAGGAAGATGATGAAAGTCAAGAGGAAACTATAAACTATAAAACACAATATAGAAATTTGAAACGGAAATTAAAATTTCTTATTTACGTAAGTCACACGTACTGTTGTAATGCTGTAAAATTTCTGGCAAAAATTATTTGTATTTTTTTTTTTATAATTAGAGTTCTGTACTCTAACCTCACTTAACTTTGCAAGATGCATTGTAAAAGTGATAGGAGCAGCACTTACTCAGGCAAAGATGACACCGGGTAGTCCACCCTCATTGTGAGCGCTTTCAGGACGTGTAGTTTAGCATGGTTTATTTTGTAAGTGCTTTACTGTGCCAACTGAATCACTAACCTTGGCCTGTATCATTCTTTGCCTTTTCTATATTGTTATCTATGTTTGCAGCTCTGACATATCCATGTTCATTCATGAATAGTGTATTTGTGAAAGAAACAGTGGTATTTCAAACTTTTGGTGAATGAAGAATTGTATACAGCTATTAGACGAAAAGTAAATATAGACATTATTTCACACTGATGCAGTGTAGGCATCAGACAAGTCATATGGTTGCATGGAGAAATGGAACAATCTGTTTCAGTGCATTAAATCATAGTTATATTCATAATTATACAATTGATATCACACTGCACATTTCAGTGTACTTATTTCCACGCCTTCATGTAGTTTAGAGAGTTCAATATTCATTCCTCTCAAAGATAAGTTTTTTATGTTTTCATGAATTTTGCAAAGTAGTGGTTCATCATAAGTAGTCCAAGCATCTAATAGCATAGTTGGGTCTGTATATAAACTTCCTTGAAATACTTCACCTATTAAATAATGATCTCCCGAACAATATGCCCTGCAGTATTTGTAGTAACAAAACTGCTGGATATTAAAAGAGTAAAGATACAGATAGCATAAAGGCAATAGTTTCAAATTTTACTTTGCACATGTTATTGATGGATAATTTTCTCCCATTTTCTGTAGTGGTTTTATCTACTTTACACATTAATTTACAGTGACAAAAGTTTTCCAACCACACTGAGTGCAACTGTTTGCTGGAATTATTTGAGTACACAAACAGTATATTATACAAGTGGCATAACTTCATTAAACACTATTCTGCTTTTATGTAATATCAAGCATAATGAGTTGAGCTGTGACCTAGATTCAACATTAATGTGACTTGAATATCAGCTATGGCAGCAGCTATGCTGGCATCCTTCATGGTTTTCTCTTAGGCAGTGGTGGGATTGTTCTCCTACTTTCTACAGTTCACCTCATTACATCTACCTAATCTTTACAATTAATGTGCTACTGTGAAGTACTCTGAATGTTATCCACACTACTGATTCTGAGTAAAGTCCAGTTGCATAATACATAATACTAAGAGCACATCTATTACATATTTGTAAACATAACATGTAAAAGTACTTTTTACAGGAGAATGAGTGTTTCCAAGAAGCTCTGCGATCTACACAACGCCGCCTACTCAAAGCAAGCCGTGACCGAAGCTTTCTGTTGGATCGACTGTTGCAATATGAGAAGGTAGATGTATCGTCAAGTGAGAGTGAGGAAACTGAATCATCTGATGAGGGTGAGATGAGTCGCCCAGACACTGCAAAAAGGTTTGGATCTGAAGTCACCTGAACCTGTACTGCATGGGAACAGGAATTTTAAATTACCTGATTCCACATAGCTGGTGGCCTTACTTTAACTCTGAGACAACAGTTTACTGTTTGGGAATAGGATATTTTTGACCTTCCAGTTATTCACAGATTGCAACTGTAGTTTAACTCAGGGATTACCTATTAGTTTTGAAGGGAAGCATTGTTCAACCAGCCAGATCAAACATGTACTGTCGCAAGGCTGGTATAGGTAAACTGATTATTTGGTTTTTAGTTTCACCATGAAACTCTCAGCTGAAAGAACAAAAGTCTTTGAAATTAATCTAACCTGAAACAGATATCCTCTGTACTCATGTGTGTAATATTTATGCGAGCATGGATTTGTTTGCTACAGAACAGTATGTGAAAATAGGGTGCATAGTGGAAACACAGCTGTTGAAGTTACAAGTGGTAGAATATTATTTTCAGCCTGAGGTTTTAAGTATATTATACCCTTTCATAAGAAGTACAAAATGAAAAACTCATTTACATTTGAGATACTGTGTGCCAGGTAGTCACATGCTGTGATCAGTCAGTCCACTTACCACTTCATTTGCGAGATGTTCCTTTCATATAATTTGTCATAAAATATACGTGTATATTGTTACAGAAAGAAGCCTGATGGTGGAGTAAACAGTCACATAACAACACCCCAAACATCTGGGACAACACCAAAAATCCAGTCTTCAGTTAAAAAGAAACGGCCCCCTCCAAAAGCTCCAAAACAAAATAATGTGCCACCTGTGAGTGAAATGCATTTCTTACAAGTATTTGTCATAATTAGACACTGATGAATTTGAAATGAATGTCATAGATGTGTGAAATGATTATTGTGAATTTTCAGTTGCAGGTTTTGGGTAGTGTTCCACTGTCTCTACTGTCAGATGGACACATGACTCCTGAAGAGGTGGAAAGGCACCTGGAATCGAGACAGACTTACTTAGAACTTGTGCCTGAGAAGGCGCCTCCTACAGTCCCCACAGAAATGTTTAGCAATGACCCATCTTTAGACAGGTATGTTTTCTGCTAGTAAAAAGAAAAAGCAATAGCAAAGTGTGATATAATTCATTATAAATTTACAGCCAGATTGAAATGTATATGCATAATTTCCCCCCTCCCCCACCACCACCACCACCACCATCACCACAAGTACCAACCAGGTGGATTGGTGGTATAAGGAATGTGGAAACTGTTGCTACTTGATCAGAGGAAGTAATTGCATTACAGCCATCTTCTCATGTATAACCATACAAGACAAAATTTTCACTATGTTTGTAGCCTTGTCATTATTCTAGACTGGTATAACTTTTCTTAATAATTCAATGTCCCTGTGCCTCATATAGTTACACTGAATGTAAAGGGTATGACAAAGAAATTTTAGAATAAGCTCACATCTTCTGTAATATTACTTATTATGACTAATTGCACTTTCTATCTTTCAGTGAATCTAATGAGATTTGTGATTTAGAAACATCACCAAGTAACATGGGTGAAGACTGTCTAAGTGTAGATATGATTCCTGAGTGAAGAATTCTCATTATCTCAGGCTTGAATCTGTTAAAAGAAAACTGGCATAAAAACTGCTGTTCATTTTCATTTCTATTATGTATAGTCAATAAATTTAATTATATCTGGTATATGAGATTCTCATTTTGGTCAATATTGATATTGTGGCCGTCTGGAGTGTAACATTGTGTAATTTGATAGGTGGGTACCAATGTTTTGGAGGAATCTGCTTCTTCCATATTCAAGGGTAGAAGATTAAACCATTTTTCTATCCAGTTCACTCTTCTAGCCAAATGATGGAAGAAGTACATTCCTCCAAAATGTTAGTACCTGTCTACCAAAGTACCTAACCACATGGAGTCACACCTCAGAAGACAGTAATGTGAAATGAATGTATTCCTTTTTTTATCACACCTCTGAACATCAAACTGTGAGAGTTGTGTCTTCTAAAAGAAGAAGTAGGTGTATTATTGTGGCAAAACTTTAATAGTAAATACGTAACTTTGGTAGAGGCATTACATGATTTCTGTTTCATTGACATTTTACTGAGCTACTTCGGCCTTCATGTTAACACACTCCACAAAGACAGCTACAGAAGACAAGCACATTTCTTCTAACAAATAAGCTGCAAGCTTGTTTATTACTTTCTTAGACCATGTGCCTGTTAGTGGAATTAAACTGTGTCTTTTCAAAAGTAACTCTCCATCACTGGTATAAGTGTGAATGATTCTGTTGTATTTGAGTCTAATACTTCATGGTGGATACATAGTTATTAAAATAACTGTGTAATTTGTAACAGTTATAATAAAAACTAATGTCTTCATGGTGCTGCACAGCCTTTATGTCAATCATTTACTGTATCAACAGAAATTGTGTCATCCCTTCATCTCTTGCACTCACAGTTGTGTGTCATTATTAACTTTTATCAACAGGCCTTTAAATCCCAATATAGCGGCTGATGGCTGGTGTTCTTTTCATATTTAAATGCCCGTGCCTGCATCTGTATGTGAGTGTTTTCCCTTTAATATAAGAACTACATTTAATGGGACATGGGTGTCCTGTTCCACTGATAAAGGTTAAATTTCTTTCCACATGAGATCAACTGTGTAAATCAGGTAAGGACAATACACAATACTGTACATACCTGTAGTACATCTCAACTAATCTCCCTCACAGTCAAAGGACACTGAAAGTCCCATTAAATTTTTCCTGTCTGGTAGTAAGGATTTCAGCATCTCACTGCAAGCTGGATGGTCTGCAGACAGAATTCTGGTGGGGGCAAGATTTTCTGCACCTGTCCAGACTGGCTCTGGTGCCCACCCAGCCTATACAGTGGGTACCATGTCTCTTCTGAGGGTTAAATTGGCTGGGGCAAGGCATTAACCAACCACCCCCACCTAGTGTTGAGGTTCAAGAAAAAGTAGAGCTATACTCCTTTTCCCCTTCCTAGCCTTCATGGCCTGTTCTCAGGTAAACCTTTAGAAGGTTTAGGGCTGGCAACCATATTCTAATTCAAGGGTCATTGTCTTACTTTTGAAAAAAATGAAACAGATGGGTAGTTAATGCTTGATCTTTCTCTTTATAAACAATAGAATTCAGTGGATACCTTGGGAAAATGTTAAATAAAGGTCACTTAGCCAAGACAGTTGTGATGGGACCACAGGTACTGAATATTAAAGAGGGTTTGGTCAGTTCCATAATCTTCTCCAGACACAGATAACCCTAGTTACAGCTTTGTTGTGTGATATGATAACATTCATTCCAAAGAACTGGGAATCCATCAGAAAGCCAAATCAACATGCTTGGTAACCACATTGGGCACAGCACGACTCACATGCCACTAAGTTTTTATTGTTGTCCATTCAGTTATAACAAGTTGTTGAATGCTTATATATTCTGGATGTAAGAGATGTACATTTTGTATGTGGATATGCAGTCTGTTCAAAAGTACTCAGACTGATTAAATAAAACATTGAGTACCACGTAACTTGTGGTGACCATTATCCCCTTTGAAATCACCCCTCCTGCATTAATGCAATGATTCTAACAATGTTATCATTTTTCCAAGCATTTTGTATATAACTGTTAAGAAACTGGTTTAGCTGCTGTAGCAGCTCTTATTGTACTTCCTCTACTGATAGAATCAAAGTCCTTTTACACAAAGTTCCATGTCAGAAAAAGGAAGTGCCAGAGAAAGACCAGGGCTGTATTCTAGCTGTGGAACCACTGGAGTTTTGTTTTTTGTGAGAAACGTCTGGTTGGAGGGTGCTGTGTGTGCTGGAACATTGTTATGGTGAATAAACCAGCTGTCTTTCTGCCAAAGCTCCAGTTATTTCTTTCTCACCACTTCTCAGGTACAATTCCAGAGTCACTATTTTCATTAATATATTTAAACAAATTGTTTCTGCTCACTTCCTCTAGATCAAATAATTGTCTTTACTCAATGATGAAACACATCATGACTGAATGGGGAACAACAACAAAATCAATAGTCTACTACTGAACTATTTCTGATCATCATGCAACTGTCACAGTACTGCAAAGTGAGATCATGTGAATAGTATGTGAACTTCTTAAACAGGAAGCTTTGTATTGTCACATAATTTTTTTTTGTTCATGAATATGCAGTGAAATGTAATGCATAGGATTTTTTTATGATTGTGGAAACTTCAGGAAAAAATCCTATGAACATATTGCAGCATATTTAGAAGTTGATTTCCCCATGTGTCATTTCCTTCCAGCTCAACAACACATTGACTGAGGAACAAATTTCAAATAGGTATCTTGATGCAGAAGAACCTAGAGTGATCTACGTGTTTGGAGTGTCTCCCTAACAAACTTAAAGACACTTATCCCAAGAAACTGCAGTACCAAAAAAATCATTACATGCAGCCACAAGATTAATTCACCTGAAACAATACAAATTTAAAGTTGTGCAAAAACTCCAGCAGGCAGAGCATGTAGTGAGGGTACAATTTTGTAACTGGTTATGTGAAGCAGTGTGTAATGTTGAAACTGGTCCTTTGCTGACTTTATGTACAGACTAGATTATTTAAATGGTAACATAATAATCAAAATAACTAAAAGGCTACTGGTTGGCAGATAATTCATGCACAAGGGATGAACTTAAAAACCATCAGGCATGCAGTATCGGACCTTCACATGCACGGATTTCAAACAGTTATTAGTCATTTGTCTACTACGTGTCAAACATGTCTCGGAGTTGAAGGAATGTAGTGTGGTATTTTTGTCTGATTTTAACCAAAACTGGAGTATGTTGACAAATTTCAGTAAAACATCCAAATGTAAAATGTTCATGAAAATCTGTTCTGCAGTTCCCAAGCTGTTTCATGCATATGTACAAAGAGGAATTTTTGTGGGCAATCTGCAGGAATGAAAGAGTACCTAAGAACTGCCAGACCTCTTTGCTGTCATTACACTTTTGAACTGTTATGTCTGTAGAAACATATTTGATTTAATAATGTTTCAACACATATTTATTGTCTTTGTACACCTGATGAGGACATAGCATTTCTATGTATTGCCATGATACCAAATGTGGTACACATGTCACAAGGAGCATATTTAAAGGACTTCTGGGCTTATAGAATTTTGTCTCAAACAATTATTGTGTTCAAAGATAATAACTGAATATACTAAAAAAATGTTCCTTTATGAAAGGATTTGTGTACTGGTGAGAATGAATTTATGTGCACATTCCCAGAAACTTGCACTCTTAAACCAGGACAGGACTTTTTCAGTATACCATTCCTGACATGCTTCTTAAAACTTCACAACACTGTTAATTAATTCTGTGTGAAAAATCACATGTAGCTTACCAGAGATCCACCTTCAAAAAATAAAACATTGTAAATAACCGAAACTTTATTAAACAAATGATTAAACAAGTGATTTAAAAAGCAACACTTATCCACTTAAAATGCACAACGCATTACAACTTGGAATCACCCTCGAGAAGTAATTTTAGAACTGTTTTTAAATACTTTGAATCAATGCTAAATGGGACTCTTGTGATCACATAAGATGCATCCCCAGGTCATGAAGGAAGAGATGGGATTCCAGGGGAGGGTAGATGTGTATACACTGATGCCTAGATTTTACATCTCTTAGAGGACCATTTAAAATGGATGTAATATGCAGGAAATAAAAATTTTTGTGGGTAATGCTGTATTACATTAAAAATGTAATCTAGTTCACTTCTTCTGGGTGTCCATTACAGTAAGTCGCAACTTCTTCACTTTGCCAAACCCTAACACCTTGTTATCAGTACCGTTGAGGGCAGGCAGTGTGTATTAATTCTGTCCAAGTAGCAGACACTTTTCCAAGTCACACACTGCATACAGTGGGGTAATCTTGCTGAGCTACTGACACTGGTTCAAGCCCCATTGCCATGTTGTAGGAACAGACAAGTGAAAGCAGGCAGCTCAGTCAGATTAGTCCCCTGTACACATTTGAGGTGTAAACTTCATGAATATGTGTTACAAATTCTACAGATGTTACATGCATAGCTGCATGGACAGTGAAATGTAGTAGGTGCTCTGCAGGACTGTGAACACAGCTGAAATTCAAGTAGATCCTACAACTGCTGTCAAAAACAATGAACTGTTAGGTATGAGATGTTAGGATATTATTGCAGTGCATATTTTTTGAGTAACCTGCTCCCTCCAGAATGTTGATATCTGCCAAACTACATACCAGAAAACCAAAGTTATTAATTAATGTTATGAGTGAGCCACATCATGTTACAAGGGCTGACAAGCTATACAAACTATAGAATAATATACATGTATTAGTCTAGTCAAAAACACAGTTCTGCACCTGCTAGCATCACACTTCAGTGCACAGCCAATTGTGATTATTCTGCAATACCCATTACCTATAAATGTTTAATCAAATTACTCTGCTTGGCAGTATTTACATCGGTATTGCCATCCCCTTCTCTGTTCCTCATTTGATGCACCCACCCACATCTCACCTCTACCAAAATTCTTAACTGTTCAGAGATCGTCGAGCACACCACTAATTTCGTATATGCAAACTCTCCATTAATTATTAGCCACATTTTCCTTGGAATTTTCTCTCTCCACCACTGCATATCAGAATAATTCAGATGTATGTAAATGGCATTCTCATCATCATGTTGTAGTGGAAATTAACTCCCCACTCATACACAAATCACAGTTCTATACCATGCCATCCCACGTAATTCTAATACTTGTTACATTGTCCTCTTACGCCCACCCACCTTTCATTTTGCTATCAAACAAATTAGTGAATGTTTGACCTTTACTTTAGCCTGGCCATTATGACTTTAAATATCACTGCATGCTTACAGGTTGTCATGTACACATCTGGATGGTTCTTGGTGACTACATGTACTATTGATTTTAGGTTATGCTATTTTTTAAAACATAGGCACTGATGCATTATTACTTCAATATGCACTTCTTCCCACAAAAAGAAACAAAGATATCACTGATGCCATTAATTCTACAAGAAGTCATTTATCCCGAAGCTCCACTGTGCTTGTAGTGTGCACCGACGCTTTATTGTCTCTATTATAGTAGGGTTCTTAGCACTTGCATAAATTTCTTTATTGGTTAATATCCTCCAATTTTCTTTTTCATTGTCATATACTGGGCCTAAAATTCTTCTATACCCTTTCCTTTCAAAAATGTTCAATTGCTTTCTACCTCTTTTTATTAGTGTCCAAGATTCTGATGCATATGTTAATGTTTTGTCTATTACTATGTTCTTTACCCTTAATTTTAGTTTCTTTGATGTTTTTAATTTTAAAAAAATTTTGTAGCATAAAATAAGTTTTGATAGCATTTTTTATTCTTTCTTGCAAGTCTATTTGGTTATTGTTATCTTCATTAAGTATAACTCCTAAATATTTAAAAATTTCCACTCTTTAAAATTTGTAATATTTTATTTTCAAATGTCCTATTTTATTTTTCTGTAAACTGTTTTTCCTTTCCACTTTTTCTTTTCTTAGTCATACATTCTATTCAGTAGTTTATTTCCTCCATAATTTATTAATTCCAGATGTATTCCATCAGTCCCAGCTACCTTGTTATTTTTTAAGTTTCTTATTGCCCTTTTTACATCTTCTATAATGAGTTCTTCTACTTCAACTTCAACTTCGCTAATTTCTTTATTTCCTTTTTTAATTAATTCTCTTGGTTCTTCTGTGTTCAGTAATTTGTCAAAATATTCTTTCCATATTTCTGCTTTCTCATTTGTATTTATTGCCAATTCTTCTTTTTTGTTCCTAATTATGCTAAATTTATGTTGATATCCTTTCTTGAATTGGTTTACTGTTTGATACATTTTCCTTGTGTTATTATGCTTCTGATCTTCTTCTATTGATTCTATTACATTTTTCATGCACGTCTTTTTCTCATTCCTAATTATTTTGTGAGCTTCTTTTCTTTTATAGTGATACTCCTGCTCTTCCTTCTCCCTTCTTCCTTTTATTAACCACTTTTCTCTTGCTTTCTTCATTTCTTCTTTTGCAAATTTGCATTCCTCATCGTACCATTTATTTTTAAATGTTTCTGCACCTTCTTCCTTTTCTATAAGCTGCTGTTTGGTTTCCTTGATTATTGTTTTAATGTTTTCCCATTTTTCATTAATATTATTGTTCATAAAATCTTCATCGTCCAAATTTTCCAGTATTTCAAACTTATTATTAATTTCTATAGCATATTCTTGTTTCCACTTTAGATTTTGAAAATTATTCAACATTTTTCTTTGTCATTATGTTTATTTCTAGTTTTTACCCTTAATCTCACTTTAAAAATTATCTTCAATAAGTTGTGATTTGATCCAATGTCTGGTCCCCTTAGTGCTCTGATGTCTGTTATTACACTCCTCAATCTATCACTATTTAAAATATGATCTATTTGGTTCGCTGTCCTGCCGTCTGCTGAATACCATGTCTCTTTGTGAATAT
>Ga0123357_10001529_pt1 | contig 24601 bp, 16 predicted proteins | sample TergutEmb28metaG_FD_89873 | JGI IMG/M metagenome (GOLD analysis project Ga0123357, IMG submission 89873) | Embiratermes neotenicus P4 segment gut microbial communities from Petit-Saut dam, French Guiana - Emb289 P4 | ecosystem: Host-associated > Arthropoda: Insects > Digestive system > Gut ...
GCCCTGGGCCAAACCACAAAGATCACCCGCAAAGGCCGCCAAGAGCCCAACGGCACGCACACCCCAGATGCCGTCTGGCAATACGCCTACAACGCCGCCGGACAAATCACCCAAAGCACCGACTCCGAAGGGGGAATTCGCCGCTACGAATACAACCGCCTCGGTAAACTCGTTCGCTACACCGACCCGCTGGGGCACAGCACCACTTACGAGACGGATGCCTGGGGCACTCTCACCGCGGTGACCAACGCGCTGGGCCACACCCATCGCTACGAGTATGACCCGAGCGGTAACGCCATCCGCCACACCGACGCGCGCGGAAAAGAGTGGCTCGCCGCCTACGATGTCATGAACCGTTGGCTGCAAAGCACCAACCCCCTCGGTGGCACACAAACAGCCGAATACAATGCCGAAGGCTTGCGCATTCAGGACACCGACGCGGACGGCCGCGCCATCCAGTACCGCTACGACGCCTTCCTGCGCCTGACCCAACAGATCGATGGGCTTGGTAACACCACCACCTACGCCTACCAGATCGCCGACGGCTCGACAGAGGGAACGCTGGGCAGTCTCATCGGCCCCACCGACATCCAATACCCCACGTTCCGCCAGCAGATCAAATACGACAGCCGTGAACGCCCTACCAACCAGACACTGACCAACCCCGGCACACGTGCTACGCAGACTGCCAACTTCAGCAAAACTTACGAGGCGCGCGGTTTGCTCAAGAGCGAGACCAACCCCTATGGTAAGCAGCAGGGCTACGTCTATGACAGTTTGTGGCAACTGGCCGAAACCACCGACGTTCTCGGCGGCAAGACCCGGGCCGCCTACGATGCGCGCGGTAATCTCATTGAACACACAGACGCCCGGGGCAACGTCACAAAATTCACCTACGACCGCAACGACCGCTTGACTCAGGAAACCCTGCCGCTCGGCCAGACTACCCGCTACCGTTATGATGCCGCTGGCTACCTTGTCGAACGCACCGACCCCCAGGGCCAACGTAGCACTTATACTTACGACGCTGCCGGGCGGCTCACTGAACTCAAACTCTTGGATGCCGGTAATACGCTGCTGCGCACTACTGCCTATAGCTGGAACGCAGCCAACAATCTCACCGGCTGGAGTGACACCGACGCCACGCGACCGAGCGGCCAGCAAACCGCGAATGCTACCTTCACTTACGACACCGCCGGGCGCAAAACCCGCGAGACCGTGAGCTATCCGACCCCGCAAGGCGGTGCCTACACTCTGAGTTATGCCTATCAATACAGTGCGGCGGGCAAGAAAACCTCACTCACCTGGTCCGACGGAATGCAGATTGGCTACGCTTACAGCCCACACGGCGAACTCGAAACCGTCAGCATTCCCGGCCAAGGTACGCTCAGTATCAACGAATACAAATGGCTTACCCCGGCGAAGAGCACGCTGCCGGGTGGTGCTACTCAAACCCGCGTCTGGGATGGCCTGCTCCAGCTCGAAGCACTAACCGTCCGTAGCTCCGGTGGCCAGGAACGGCTCGCGCTCACGAATACCTACGCCCAAGCGTTTGAACTGATCGCCGCGCAACGCACCGACAGCACGGGCACGGCCAGCCGTACTCGCACGAACGCCTACCTCTACGACGACGCATTGCGCCTGACCCAGATAAACCTCGACACCGGCGGCCTCTTCGGCACGAGTAGCGAAACCTTCACGCTCGACCTCATCGCCAACCGCCTCGCCCACAGCACAGTCAGCGACGCGTGGACGTATGACGCCAACAACCGCCTGCTTCAGCGTGGCGTAGCGGCCACCTACGATTACGATGCCAACGGCAACCAGACCCAAAAAACAGAAAGTGGGAAAACCACCCACTATGCCTACGACGCGCTCAACCGCCTCAGCGAAGTGCGCGACCCACAAAACTGCCTGATCGCCCGCTACGGCTACGACCCGTTCAACCGAAGACAGTGGAAGGAACAATACCGGGACAGGGCAGGGCAGGCGCTTACCCAAGCCCTGCGCACCTACTACCTGTACAGCGACGAAGGATTGATTGGCGAAGCGGAACAAGCCATCGTCCTAAATTCCGATCAGAGTGTCACATCGAACCAGGAACCCATCCTCACTACGCAGTACGGCCCGGAACCCGATAGTCCGTTTACCACCGGCGTGCTCTTCATCAAAACGAAGAATAGCAACGGTGCAGACACCTTTGCCTACTACCAGCACGACCACCTCGGCACCCCGATTCAGGCCCTCGACCAGGCGGGGCGCGTGGTATGGAGCGCGGACTACAATGCCTTCGGGCAGGCCACGACCACCACCCCAGCGGCTACGCCCGATGCGCCGACGATCACTTCGAATCTGAGGCTCCCCGGGCAGTATGAGGATCAGGAGACGGAGCTGCATTACAACTGGAATCGGTATTACGACCGGGAGACGGGACGGTATACCCAAAGCGATCCGATTGGGTTGACGGGGGGCGTTAGTTTATATGCCTATGTAGATGGGAAGCCGGTTAATTGGATTGATCCGACAGGGTTGGCGCAACTTATTCCTAATCCTAATGGTGTTGTTCCCGGTGGTCCATGGACGCCTGCTCCGGGGCAGCCACCCGGTACATTTTATGGCCCAAAAAATATCGGAAATCCACAAGATATTTGTCGATATGTTCCTGGCGACGCTACAGGTACTCTATCAGACCCATATTGGAAATACAAAGGGGGTGGAACAAAGGGGTGGGAACGTATTAATTTAAATGGAGAACCAATCACACCGGAACAAGCGCATCCAGGAGCTGGGCGTCCAGCTCCAGAAGGAAGCCCAGCCTCACCCCCTCCAGCCGCAGTTCCTTGGTGGGGACGAGCCCTTGTGCGAGCCTTTGTTGAGTTAGGTTTGATGCTTTATTCGAAACCAGCGTATTGATGAGTAAACGAAATGAAGTTCCTAGATAAAAAAGAAACTGGTTTTATATTAAACAAAATAGGAATGAAAATTGATGAATGGAATAGAGTAATTCCTCTTGTTTGTATTAAAGAGAATTCTCGGATAGTTTACCAGGCACCCCGTGATGCACTGTTGATGTATTGTTTTTCGCAGCATATTGCTGGGTGGTTGCCAAAGGATGGCTGGAAACTACTCCATATTGATGATGTAAACATCTTTGCAAAAGATGAAGAAGAATTCTTTAGTCGACTTGTTGGTGGTGGCAAATCAATTGTACTGAATGACTGTAAGACATTAATTTTTGAGCAACAAGATAATTGGATTAAATCAAATTTGACAATATCTTATCTTGTGTATGCTTTAATACTATTCGAAGGGCATGGATGTATTGTCTCGTCAGCAGGTTCGCAGGGCGAAATGGTTTGTGTTCAAGATGGATACCTATATTTTGTGTCAGATAAAAAAAGAATTTTTGATGCACAATCTTTAATTAATTCATTCGAGAAAGAACCCCGCAAATCTCCAGAGTGGATTTTATTAACTTAGCGCGGTAGATTGAAGTGAATGCAATGAACCCCAACGTTTCGGAGCTTGGAGTCGCTGCTGTGTTGGGGCTGTGCGGCTTTGCCGCATCCCGCTGCGCGGGACCAGCCTTCGGCTGTCCTGCGGCCTTCGGCCTGGTCGTTCCGCTCACCGCCAACCTATGCATAGCGAGAGAGGCAAGGCGCGGAATTAAATCAAAAACGCTCTAGAGAGATGCCGATTTTTGCGGCATGTTATTTGTCTGTGTAACGAGAAAAGTAGTTTTGCTACGGGTGAATTTCTTTCGGTGCTGAAGGCTTGATAAGCGCCGGTTTTTCTTTTTTGACGCGCTTTGCGTCGCAATGACAGATCCATCGACGATGATGAAATCACGGAACTTGAAGGAAGCGCGTACTAGCCCGATTGCGCGCGAAGGCTGGCGCACGGTGATGTTCCGCGTCTTTGTGGCCTTGCTTTCGATGTTCGCGGCGCAGTGGGCGCTTGCCCAGGAAACCGTCTGCGCGCGGGTGAAAATCCAGATCAAGCAGGAACTCACGCTCGAACGGCAGGCGTTCGACGCGGAGATGAATATCAACAACACGACCGATAGCGCGCTGATCGAGAACGTCTCGGTGGTGGTCAAGGTCACCGATGAAGCGGGCACGCCAGTTACTGTCACGAGTGACCCCAACGACACGAGCGCGAAATTCTTCGTGCGTGTTTCGGGCAAATCCAATATCGCCGACGTCGATGGCGCGGGCACGGTCAACCCGCAAACGACCGCCACGATCAATTGGTTGATCATCCCCGCGCCCGGTTCGGCCGGCACGTCACCGCTGGGCAAGAAATACCTCGTCGGCGCGACGCTGCGCTATCGCTATGCGGGCGAGGAGCAGACGCTCGATGTCGCGCCCGATGTCATCACCGTCAAGCCGCTGCCGCTGTTGACGCTGGATTACTTCCTACCCGCGGACGTCTATGCGGATGATCCGCTGACCCCGGAGATCGAACCGGTGGAGCCGTTCACGCTCGGCGTGCGGGTGAAGAACAATGGCTTGGCCGCGGCCAAGAACGTGAAGATCGATTCCGCGCAACCGAAAATCATCGAAAACACACAGGGCCTGCTGATCAACTTCCAGCTCACCGGCAGCTACGTCAACGATGCGCCGGTGCAGAACACGCTGCTCATCGACTTCGGCGACATTGCCACGAACACGAGCAAGATGGGCCGCTGGATCATGGAAACGACGCTGTCGGGCAAGTTCGTCGAGTTCACCGCGAGCTTTTCGCACGCCGACGAACTGGGCGGCATGCTCACCTCGCTGCTGGATGCGGTCAACACGCATGAGTTGATCCACGACGTGCGCGTCGACCTGCCCGGCCGCGACATGGTGCGCGACTTCCTGGCGCGCGACGGGGATTTCATCCGCGTCTATGAGTCCGACAGTACCGACACGCTGGTGACCGACCGCAGCGCCGAGACGACCGTTACCGCCGGCACGAATGCGGCGGGCAATGCGGTGTACCGGCTGCAGATGCCGCCCACGGACGGTTTCGTCTACGCGCGGCTGCCCGATCCGTTCAACGGCGCGAAGGCGCTGGGCGCGGTCGCGCGCTCGGATGCCAAACAAATGAATACGGACAACGTGTGGTTGTCGAAAACGCGCGATCCGGCGACCAAGCAGTGGAAGTATTGGCTCAATGTTTTCGACGCCAACACCACGGGGATCTACGAGACCGAATTCGCCGCGCCGCCAGCCGCCGCGCGGCCGCCGGTGATCCAGTTCATCCCGGACCGGAGCGTCGAGGAGAAACACCAGGTTTCGTTCATGGTCGAGGCGAGCAGCCCCGACGGCCGACCGGTGACGCTTTCCGCCGTGCCGCTGCCGGCGGGCGCGACCTTCACGCCGCAAGCCCCGGACGGCACGAATGTGGCGCGCGCGATATTCGACTGGACGCCGGGGGCGGGCACGGCGGGGAATTACTTGGTTGTGTATACGGCGGACGATGGCGCGCTGAACGCAAGCCGCTCGGCGAGCATCAAGGTGGAAAGCGGCGCGCCGCCGTCGGGGCCGGATACGCCGATGATCGACAGCCCGTTGTCCGGCGCGCAGGTCACAACCCTGCGGCCAACACTGCAAGTGATGACCTCGGCCAATGCGCAGGACCCGACGGCCAAGGTGCAGTTCGAGGTCTATGCCGATGAGGCCATGACACAACGGGTCGCCTCGGCCTTGGTCGACAAAGCGCCGGCTGCGCCTGGGAACGGCGCGGGCAGCGTCGTGCAGCCGACCGGCTGGCAGGTAGACGTGGACCTGAGCGACAACACCAAGTACTGGTGGCGCGCGCGGGCATTCGATGGCGCAACGCTCTACAGCCCCTGGGTAAACGCCCGTTTGTTCGTCAATCTGTTCAACGACCCGCCGGACAACTTCAACCTGACGAGTCCGGCGCCGGGCGCGACGGTGACGACGCTGCAACCGACGCTCAGTTGGACCAATAGCGTCGACAAGGATGGCGATGCGATTACTTACAGCGTGATCGTCTATACGGATGCGGCGCTGACCGACATCGCCGTACAGGTACGCGGTTTGCCGGAGATGGCGGGCGGCAGCACGTCGTGGACCGTGCCAACGCCCTTGATGGACCATGTCAGCTACTACTGGCGAGTGATCGCCGAGGATGCGCTGGGCGCGGTGACGCCGACACCGGCGCGTCTGTTCATCGTCAACACCGGCAATCTGGCCCCCTCCGCGCCGTCGATCATTTCGCCGCCGGTGGGAGGGCGGAGTTCCAGCCCGGCCACCGCGCTGACGATCCTGAACAGCGTCGACCCCGAGAACGATTTGATTACCTATGTGTTCGAGATCGACACGGTCAAGACCTTCGATTCCTCCGACAAGCGCACGTCCGGCCAGGTGATGCAGAGCAGTTCGGGCTCGACCACATGGGTCACGCCGCCGCTCGTGGAAAACCAGCGCTACTGGTGGCGCGTCAAGGCGCAGGACGGCCATGCCGAATCGGACTGGGTGGTCGGGGATTTCCTGATGAGCGCGGTCAATGATCCGCCTCCGACGCCGACGATCAAGAACCCCGGCAACGGCGCTTGGGTGGCGACGCAGCAGCCGAGCCTGGAGGCCAATCCCGTGCTCGACCCCGAGGGCGACGCGGTGCGCTACGAGTTCGAGGTGTACCGCGATGCGGGCCTGACGCAGCGCGTGGCTGGCGGCATGTCGAATACGACGGTGTTTACCGTCGACACGGCGTTGGAGGACAAGAGCACGCACTGGTGGCGTGTGCGGGCCGTCGATGCGGAAGGCGCGTCGAGCGCTTGGAGTTTGCCGGCGATTCTCTACGTCAGCACGGGCCAGTACCAGAACCCGAGTATCGGGCTGATTACTCCGGCGACACCGACGATTCCCGCCACGGTTACGGTGGATGGGGTCGAGTGCAAGCAGATCACGTTGCGCTGGGACGGCGTGGATCTCAATATCGAACCCACCGTGGTGCTGTACTACAGCACGTCGAACACTAGTTTTTCGGGCAACCTGATTGTCGACGGATTGCGTCAGGGTGCGGGTACGCAGGCGGGCAGCTATGTTTGGGATGTTTCTACGCTGGGCGTTGGAACCTATTACGTCTACGCGGTGATCTATGACGCGCGCGGCATGGGGCGCGCCTATGCGCCGGGTTCGATCGTCATTCCGGCGGCCCCGCAGCCGGGCAGCATCGTGGTGACGGCGGCCGATATGCTATACACCTCTGAGCAGGGGGCCTCCGCATCGTACAAGCTGCGGCTGGGTAGTGCGCCGACCTCCGATGTGACGGTCCCGATCGCGTCGAGCAGCCCACGCGCGGGCGAGCCGACGCCTACGCAACTGGTGTTTACGCCGAAGAACTGGTCGAACGATCAGAAAGTCACCGTGACCGGGCGCGACGACTGCGCTCCCGATGGCCCGCAGTCCTATCAGGTGCTCAATGGCAAGGCGATCTCCGACGATGCAAACTACATGGGAATTTCGGGTAAGGCGGTGAACGTCATCAATCAGGACAATGGCAGTCAGCAGGCGACCACGGACAGCCCGAACTTCCACATTTGTGGCGTGGCCCTGGTCACGGAGCAGCAGATCGACAAGAAGCTCTGGGAGTACACGCTGCGTGGCGAACTCACGAACACCGGCGCGGCGGTCGCCGGCGTCCGCGCCAAACTCGGTCAACTGCCTTTCTCCGTACTGGAGTTTGTGAATGACACGCTTGTATTCGGCGCCGTCGGTGCCGGCGAGAACGCAAAAACCACCGGCGTCGTTATAGTCCGCACTGCGAGCAAAGTGTCGCCCTCGGTGTTCAAGAAAGGCACTGGGTTCTTCTGGACAATTACGGTACAGCCATGAAAAAAATGCATTTTCTTCATTTTCCCTGCGGGCTGCGCCCGATCCCCCGTCGCGCGCGCGGTTTCACCCTGCTCGAATTGCTGGTGGTGATCGTGATCATCGGTCTGTTGGCCGCTTATGTCGGGCCGCGCTACTTCTCGCAACTCGGCAAGTCCGAACGCGGTACGGCCAAGGCGCAGATCGAAGGGTTCGGCAAGGCGCTCGATGCGTACCGGCTGGATACCGGCCACTATCCCACGAGCGAACAGGGGCTGAACGCGCTGGTCGTGCGTCCGAACGATGAGCCGAAATGGATGGGGCCCTACTTGCAGAAACAGGTGCCACCCGACCCCTGGGGCAATGCCTATGTTTACCGCTCGCCGGGCCAGGGAGGCGAGGACTTCGACCTGTTGTCGATGGGCAAGGACGGGCAACTCGGCGGCGAAGGCGACAATGCCGATATTTCCTACCGCTGAGCGGCTGGTGAGGGGCATGGCATGCGGCCGCAATCCGTGATGAGTGCAGGCGCCTTGACGCCAGCCTCCGCAGGCGAATCGGTGTCGTCGAATACGGTTCGCCTGCGCGTTCGGCACCCCGATGGCCGCGTTGCCGTACAGGAGTTCACCGCCGCTACAGTGGATGCTGCCGTGCGGCGTGCCGCCGCCGTGGGCCTTCAAGTGCTGGCAATCGAAACCGAGGCGCGTGTAAGCGAGCAGCCGACACGCCGGGGCGCGCGCTTTCCACTCATGCTCTTCAGCCAGGAGTTGCTCGCGCTGCTTGAAGCGGGCCTCAATCTGACCGAGGCATTAACAACCTTGCAGGCGAAGGAGCGCGCGCTGGCCGCGCGCGCCGTGCTCGATCGCGTTGTTGCCGCGCTGCGCGAAGGACGCAATTTTTCCGATGTGCTCGCCGATGTGCCCGAGCATTTCCCGGACGTCTACGTGGCCACGATGCGCGCCTCGGAGCGCACCGGGGATTTGCCGCAGGCGCTCGCGCGCTATATCGCCTATCAGCTCCAGTTCGATGCGATCCGCAAAAAGCTCGTGTCGGCCGCGATCTATCCGGCGATGCTGCTGACGGTCGGTGGGTTCGTGACGTTTTTTCTGCTCGGCTACGTGGTGCCGCGCTTCTCAGCCGTCTATGAATCGGCCGGCCGCGAGGTGCCCTGGATGTCGATGCTGCTGTTGCAGGTGGGCAAGTTCATTTATGCACACTGGTTTGTGATCGGGTTGGGCGCGCTTGCGCTCGCCGTCGCATCGGGCTGGACGCTGAGCCGCGCGGCAGGTCGCGCCGCGATGCTTAACGCGGTGCTGCGCCTGCCGTGGCTGGCCGAAAAGTCGCACGAATTCCGCTTAGCGCGTTTCTATCGCGCAACCAGCCTGCTGCTTGCCGCGGGCATTGCTTTGCCGCGCGCGCTCGGCATGGTCGCGGGGCTGCTCGCGCCGGGCCAGCAGGCGCGGCTTGCGCAGGCGCGCACGGCGATCGAGGCCGGACAGACCCTGTCGGTGGCTTTGCTGGCGGCGAATCTTGCCAGTCCGGTGGCCGAATCGCTGATAAAGGTCGGCGAACGTTCGGGACAACTGGCCGACATGCTTGAACGGACGGCGCGCTTTCACGACGAGGACTTCGCGCGCTGGGTCGATTGGGCTTCGCGCCTGCTCGAACCGCTGCTCATGACGGTGATCGGCGTGGTGATCGGCGCGGTCGTCGTGCTCATGTACATGCCGATCTTCGAACTTGCGGGCAGCTTGCAATGAACGCGCCGGTCGGTATCGCGGTGTCCGAGATTACCGCGGCGATGGTGAGCGAGGCGCGCGCGTTGGCGGCGAGAGGCGATGCGTCTGTGCTCGCGAGTCTTCAGGCGCTATGCGAATGGGAAGCGCCGGTTTTTACCGCGGCGCTCGGGCGTCTTTTCGGTTATCCCACGTTTGTGATGCCGGCGCTGCAGGCGCTCGTTCCGCTTTTCCAAAGGCTCGCCTTTACCGAGTGTGTGGAGCGTGGCGTGCTGCTCGCCTGTGATGAAACCCAGCAGGCATACCTGGTGCTGGGCGATCCTTTTGATGCGGCAACCGAGCAGTGGGCGCTGCGCCGCTGCCGGGCGGCGGGGGTGGCCTCTCCGCAGGTGGTGTTGGCCCACCCGGACGATTTGCGCGCCTATCTGGCGCAGCAGGAAGGGCTGCTGCGTGCGATGGACGGATTCGACGCGCAGACTCAGGCGGGCGGCGACGAAGCGGTTGCCGCCGTCATTACGCTGTCGTCGATCAACGAGGACGCGAGTCCCGTGGTGCGGCTGGTCAACTCCACGATCTACGATGCGCTCAAGCTGCAGGCGAGCGACATTCACCTCGAATGCGATGCAGGATGCCTGCATGTGCTTTACCGTATCGACGGCGTGCTCGTGCCGATCACCCAGGTGCAAGGGGCCGACATGGCCGAGCAGGTGATCTCGCGGATCAAGGTCATGGCGGAACTGGATATTGCCGAACGGCGCGTGCCGCAGGATGGGCGTTTCAAGGTTCAGGTCGGCGGGCGCGCAATCGACTTCCGGGTCTCGGTGATGCCGAATATCTTCGGCGAGGATGCGGTGCTGCGTCTGCTCGACCGGCAGTCGCTGACCGAACAGGCGCGCGCGCTCCAGCTCGACAGTCTGGGGCTCGACGCGCACACGATCGGCGCGATCCGGCGACTTGCGAACAAACCGCACGGCATGCTGCTCGTCACGGGGCCGACGGGCTCGGGCAAGACCACGACACTCTATGCGGCGATCACCGAGATTCACACGGGACGCGACAAGATCATCACGATCGAGGACCCGGTCGAATACCGCCTGCCGCGCGTGCTGCAGATCCCGGTCAATGAGAAAAAAGGGCTGACGTTCGCACGCGGCCTGCGCTCGATCCTGCGGCACGACCCGGACAAGATCATGGTCGGCGAAATCCGCGACGACGAGACCGCGCAGATTGCCGTGCAGGCCGCTCTGACGGGGCACTTGGTGTTCACCACGGTGCACGCGAACAACGTTTTCGACGTGCTCGGGCGTTTCTTGCACATGGGGGTCGATGCTTACAGCTTCGCGGCCGCCCTGAACGGCATCGTGGCGCAGCGGCTGGTGCGCATGAACTGTCCGCACTGCGCGGCGGCGCTCGATGTGACCGATGCGATGCTGGACGAAGCCGGGCTGGCGCGCGAAGAGGTCGCGGGTTGGCGTTTCCAGGCCGGGCGCGGCTGCGGGCAATGCCGCGGTACGGGTTACCGGGGACGGCGGGCGGCGGCCGAAGTGTTGTTCGTCGATGATGCGCTGCGCGAGTTGATCGCCGCACAAGCGCCGATCTCTGAACTGAAGGCGCACGCGGCGCGGCAAGGATTGCGCCCATTGCAGACCAGCGCGCTCGAATGGGTCGCCGCCGGTGAAACGACACTGGGTGAGGTCGGTCGTGTGGCGGGCTGAAACGCATTTTCTCGTTCTCGGCGCAGCGTCCGTCGACTACGGCGTCTTGCGCGGTCACTTATGGCCGCTTGATACGTGCTTGAGCGAACCGATCTCCGGAATGACGGAGCCGGACCAAGACACGCTCGCGCCGTGGCATGCCGCGCTCGATCGGTTATTGGCTCGGATCATGGAGCGCGCGGGGAACAGCGCAGGCTCCGCCTGGCGTGGTCGCGCCGCACTGCGCGTGCTTGTGAGCGAGCGCTGGTTCGCGGCGGCCGTGCTGCCGTGGAGTTCGGCGTTACTGAGTGAGACGGCCGCGCGGGCCTATGTGCGAGACCAGCTTCAGGCGGCGGGGTTTGAAGTCGAGCCGAATGCGACGCTGCATACCGATGATTTGGGTTACGGGCAGCCGAGGCTGGCCGTGGCTTATCCGCGCGAGCTTATCGATGCGCTGAGCGCGGCCGCTGCGCGGCTGGGGTGCCGTCTCGACGCCGTGCTGCCGCTCGGCGTGGCCGCATGGTGGTCTGTGCGTGGTGCGCTTGTTCGGGCGGGCGGGCTGCTTGCCGTACTGGAAAATGAGGGGCTCATGCTCCTGCAGGGACAGGCGGGGCAGATTCGCGCTGTCTTCGAAGCCGCGTCGGGCGACGATCCGCTCGCAAGCTTGCGTGCAGCCTGGCAACGGCTGCGGGTGCGGGACCCGGCCGTCGGCGAAAAGGGTACGTTGCATGTGCTTGATCTCGCTGCGCGGGATAAGCCGCTGAGCCTCGATGGGAAGGCGATGCGAGCGCTGAATCTGCCCGGATCGGATCTGGAAAGAGCGCTGATGCCCAGCCTGCGCCTGGCTGGAGGTGTGCGGCGAATTCGACATGCGCTCGATGCTGTCGAGGGCGGTGTGCGGGCGAGTGTGTTGACGTGGGGAGCGGTCGCCGCCGCGGGGTTCGTTGCCGTCATGATGGCGCAACAGTGGTACGAGGCCGGTTCCGCCGTCCGCAAGGGCGAACAGGCGCTGAAAGAGCGGGTCGCGGTGCAGACGCCGGCACCTGCGGCAAAACCCAGCCGCGAAGAGCTTGCCCACACGCACGCCGTGGCCGCTGCGGTGCGGGCGCTCAATCTGCCGGTTGACGATCTTCTCGCGGCGATGATCCCTCCGCGCGACATTCGCGCGGCCGTGCTGGGCCTGACGATCGAGGCCGGCAAGCCGGAACAGGAGCGCGAGGCGGGCGGTTCCACGCTGAAGCTCAACGCCGAGGCGCGCACGGGGATCGAAATGGCGCGTTACGTCGCCTACCTTAACGAACGTCCGGCGTTCTCCACGGCTTACCTGGTCCGTCATGAGGTGGCGGAAAACCAGCCGGCGCGGCCCTATCGATTTACGGTTGAGGTGGTATGGCGCGAGTAAACGTGGCAAAGGGAGCGGATTTGCGCCGGTTCGGCTGGGGTTTGAGACGCTTATATCGGATGCTTGAGCGGCGCTTCGGCAAGGCCGGCCTATTGGCGTTCGCGCTGGGGCTTGTGGCGGTCTTGTGCTGGGGCTTGCAGCGCGATGCGCGGCGCACGCTCGTAGAGGTCGAACGGCGGCTTGCCAGCGACGCGTCGGTCGTGAAGTTGCCGGAGGATCCCCGCGCGGAGAGCCGGTCACGCGTTCGCGTGTTCGAAACGCTGTTACCGCCGAGCGACGACATTCCTCAGGTGTTGCAGGATTTGCTGCGCTTGGCCGAGGACGAACACTTGGTGCTGATGCGCGGCGACTACCATTCGCAGATCGACAGCGCGGGTGGTTTCCTGCGTTATCGGATGACTTTGCCGATCAAGGGCGACTCGCAAGCCGTGCTGCGCTTCATCCGCGCGGCGCTCCGGGCGTATCCGACACTGGCGCTGGAAAGCCTGCAATTTTCGCGCGAACGGATCGATTCGGGCGAAATCGGGGCGAGGATTCAGTGGGTACTCATGACGCATTTGCCGAGTGCCGCAAAGGAGCGCTCATGAAGCGCCGTCATATAGTCCTTGGGGGGCTGCTGTGGGCGACGCTTGCGGCGGTCTGGTTTGCTCCGTCGCCCGAGAAAGACATCGTGGCGCCGCAGCAGCGCCGATCGGGAACAACTGCACCGGCCGCTGTCCAGGCTCAGGCTTCGAAGGTTTCCTCTGCGTCGGATGCATCGATCGGCGCACTGACGTTTCGTTTGCGGGACGAAGGCGAAACGCCCGCCAATCCGTTCGCGGTGATGCAATGGGAAATGCCTGTACCGAAGGCGGTCGATAAGCCTGTGCCGGTAGTGGAGGCGCCAGCTCCGCCTCAGGCGCCGCCTTTGCCGTTTCGCGTTCTCGGCCGCTACGTCGAAGACGGCAAGGACGCCGTGTTCTTGCAATATAAGGATGAAAACCTGGTGGTTCGCAAAGGCGACGTGCTGGCCGGGCAATACAAGGTGGAGAGCTTGGATAGTGGACAACTTACGCTGGTGTATCTGCCGCTCAATGAGCGCCAGACGCTGAATCTGGGAGCGGCGAATTGAACGGATGGATGGTGTTTTCGGACATGCAACGCGGTGGCGTGTTTGGCGCTTGGCGTCGGAGATTTCTATTGCTCGCGGCCTGCGCGCTGGTTCTCGCCGGGTGTGCGGGCTCCCGGGCTTTCCGGGAAGGCAATGCGCTACTGGCCGAGGGGCAATACGCGCAAGGTTTGGCGAAGCTCGAAGAGGCGACGCGCATCGAGCCGAGTAACGCCGAGTACCGGATCGCGCTTGCTACACGCCGTAACGCGGTGATGACCCAACTGATCACAACGGCCGAGACCGCGCGCCGCGAGGGACGGCTCGCGGACGCCGAGCGGATTTATCGGCAAATTCTCGATCTCGACCCCAATTACCAGATGGCACATCAGGGGCTCGAAGCGCTTGTGACCGCGCGCAGGCACCGGCAGGTGGTGGCCGAGGCTGAAGCGCTGTTCAAGAAAGAGGGCGATGCATCCTGGGCGGATGCGATGGAGAAGCTGCGTCCCGTGCTTTCGGAGAATCCGAACCAGAAAGAGGCGCTAAATCTGAAGGCGCGTTTGAACGAGGCGCGGGTGAGAGCGCTCAGGCCCGAGGCGAAACTTGCGGCGGCTTATCGCAAGCCGATCACGCTCGAATTCCGTGATGCGCCACTCAAGTCGGTCTTCGATGTGATCGCCAAGGTTTCGGGGCTGAACTTCTTTTTTGATAAGGACCTCAGACCCGATGTGAAGGCTTCTATCCTGGCGAAGAAAACCTCGATCGAAGATGCGGTACGGCTACTGCTGGTGACCAATCAGCTCGAACAGAAGATTCTCAACGAAAACTCGATCCTGATCTATCCGGCCACGCCGCAGAAGCTCAAGGACTATCAAACGCTGTCGGTGCGCACCTTCTATCTGGTTAACGCCGACGTGAAGGCGGTGTCTAACACGATCAAGACCATCGTCAAGACGCGCGACATGGTTGTCGACGAGCGTCTCGGACTCATCATCCTGCGCGATACGCCCGAGGCGATCCGCATGGCCGAACGCATCGTGGCGCTACAGGACTTGAGCGACCCGGAGGTGATGCTTGAAGTCGAGGTCATGGAAATCAAACGCACGCGGCTGCTCGAACTGGGCGTTCAGTGGCCGACTCAGCTAACGCTCACACCGCTACAGACCGAAGGCAAGCCCTTCACGCTTAACGATCTCTTCCATCTGAATTCGCGCACGACGGGCGCAACCATTGACAGCGCCATCATCAATGCGCGCAAAGAGGACCAGGACGCCAACCTGCTGACCAATCCGCGCATCCGTGTGCGCAACAAGGAGAAGGCCAAGATCATGATCGGCGATCGCGTGCCGGTCATCACGACGACCTCCACGTCGACGGGTTTCGTTTCGGAATCGGTGAACTATGTCGACGTCGGCCTGAAACTCGAAGTGGAGCCGAACATCTATCTCGACGAAGAGGTGGCGATCAAGGTCAATCTCGAAGTCTCGAGTCTCGTGCGCGAGATTGTGAGCAAGTCTGGAACCTTGTCGTACCAGATCGGGACGCGCAGTGCGACGACGGTGTTGCGCCTGAAAGATGGCGAGACGCAGATTCTCGCCGGACTCATCAGCGACGAGGATCGCAGGAGCGCCAACAAGGTGCCGGCGCTCGGCGAGTTCCCCCTGATCGGCAGGCTGTTCGGCAGTCAGAAAGACGACACGGCGCGCAGCGAGATCCTGCTTGCGATTACGCCGCACGTGCTGCGTTCGCTGCGGCGGCCCGATCTGCTTGAGGCCGAATTCGAATCGGGTACCGAAACAACGGTTGGAGCGAGTTCGCTGCGTTTGGCGATGAGTGCCGAGGCGGAGAGTGATGCCGGTCATAAGGGTGCGGGCGCCCAGGCCGCGCCCAGCCCAGCGCCAAGCGCGGCCTCGGTGCCCACGCCAGAGCCGGTCGCCACGGTGTCGGGGAAAGTGGCGCTTGCATGGCAGGCGCCCGCTCAAATCAAAGCGGGGGAGCAGTTCAGCGCGGTGCTCAAGGTCAGCAGCCAGGGCGCGCTGCGGGGACTGCCGCTGCTGGTGGGGTTCGACACTCAAGCGCTGCAAGTGGTGTCGGTCCAGGAGGGGGACTTCTTCCGCCAAGCTAATGGACAGACGGCGTTCAACCAGCGCACCGATCCGGCGCAGGGCAAGGTGTTCGTTTCAGTGGTGCGGCAGAACCCGTCGGGCAAGGATGCCGGCGTCAACGGCACGGGCAGTGTCGTGACGATCACCTTCAAGGCACTCAAGGCCGGTACGGTGGCGAAATTCCAACTGCTCTCCGTCACGCCCGAACCTCCATTGGATACGCCTGTTGCGGTGCCTGTGGAGTCCTCGGTGAGCATCGTTCAATGAGCGGCGGCAGGATACGATGAAGCGGCCACGCGGATTTACCTTCATCGAACTCATGATGACGCTTGCGATCATGGGCGTGCTATTGCTCGTAGCGGTCCCGATGGCGCAACTGGAGATACAACGCAGCAAGGAGCATGAACTGCGCGCGGCGCTGGCACAGATTCGCGAAGCCCTCGATGCCTACAAGCGCGCGTCCGACCAGGGGCGCATCGAGACACGAATCGGGGAGAGCGGTTATCCGAAACGGCTCGAAGACTTGGTTGAAGGAGTGCCGGATCAGCGTAGTCCAACCAGGGAGAAGCTTCACTTCCTGCGCCGCCTGCCGCGCGATCCGTTTGCCCGGAATGCGACGCTCAAAGATGCCCAGACGTGGGGCTTGCGCAGTTATGCCTCGCCTGCCGATGAACCGAGCGAAGGCGACGATGTGTTCGATGTGTACTCGCAGTCCGATGCGATCGGACTCAACGGCGTGCCGTACAAACAGTGGTGAACAAGCGATGAAGCGTTCCGTCCGATCATTTCGTGGATTTACCCTGATCGAATTGGTAGTGGTGATGGCGATCGTGGCGCTGTTGATCTCGATTGCCTTGCCACGCTACTTCGGTGCACTCGACAAATCGAAAGAAGTTGCGCTGCAAGAGAACCTGCGCGTACTGCGCGTGACACTCGACAAATATTACGCCGACAAAGGGCACTACCCCGAAACACTCGACGAATTGGTTAGCCAGAAATATTTGCGCGCCGTACCGGTCGATCCGATGACCGAGTCGAACCAAACATGGGTTCCGGTGCCGCTCGACAATGGGGATGCCGATGCAAAAGGCATTGCCGATGTCCGCAGCGGCGCGCACGGCTCGACACACGACGGAAAAGCGTATGAGGCGCTCTAGCCATGAAACCGGTTTTGCCTATCTATGGCTGTTGCTGTTCGTGGCCTTTCTCGGAATCGGTGTGACGGTGGCGGCGGAACTCGATTCGCTACAGGCGCAGCGTGATCGGGAGCGGGAGCTTATCTCGATCGGTCGCCAGTTTCGCACGGCGATCGGACGCTATTACGAGAACCGCCAGATGGGTGGCCTGCGCGAGTACCCGGCAAGCCTTGATGACTTGTTGCGCGACAATCGCGCGCCGGGTCTGGTGCGACACCTGCGCAAGATCTTCGTAGACCCGATGACCGGCAAGGCCGAGTGGGGGCTGGTTCAGATTGGAGGGCGGATCGTTGGCATCCATTCGCTCTCGGAGCGTATCCCGTTCAAGCAGGATGGGTTCGACGCGGAAGAGGCGAGTTTCCGGGGCAAACAGAAGCTTTCCGAATGGGTTTTTACCTACCCCGCCGACCTGATGCTGCGCGTGGATGCGAATGGCGCGCTTCTGCCTAGTTCACTCGATCCGCTCGCGCCTGGGCAAGCTTCCGCCAGCCCACCTGTTCCCGGTCAGAGTCTGCCGAATTGGCCGAAGGTCCAGCCATGAATCTTATCGTTTCCCTCTCCCGACGCGTGCTCATTGGGTTTCGTTCGCTCCCAAGGGTGATCGGGGTGGCGGCTGTATTGTCGGCATCCATGGCGGTTTTGGCTCAAAGCGCTCCGCCCGGAACTTTGCCCGAGGCCCTCAAGGACATCCCGCGTGCCAGCGGCGTATGCCGGTCCGACCCGGCCGATGCGAAGCGCGGTGAGGTGCTCGCGGCGCGAGCCGGCGAAGCGCCCGATCTGAGCTGCGGGCTGACGTTGGCGGAAGCGAATACGCTGCTCGAACGGACCGATACCGTGTTGGTCGATATGCGGCCGGCCTCCGAATTCGCGCAATACCATGTCGACCGGGCGCTCAACCTCAAGCTTGCGGAGCTGCGCAGCAAACACTATTTGCACGGCAAAGCGATCCTGCTGATGGGCAGCGGGAAGGGCGAGCGCGAGCTTTACGTCGCGTGTGGAACGCTTAAACGCGCGGGGTTCAAACAAGTACGCGTGCTGCGCGGTGGAACGTCTACTTGGTTAGCAGCGGAGCGCGAGGTCGTGGGGCGCGCGCCGGACGGACGATCCTTGCCGCGCTTGAGCGCCGAAGAGCTTTGGGCCGAGGCGCAGTTTCAAGGCAACGTCGTACTGCTCGGGCCGACGCTAAGCGCGATCCAGCAACAGTTGCCGTTTTCCGCGACTGTTTCGCAATGGACACCCGAGGCGGTCAAGGGTGTGCTGGAGCGTCGGCGCAAAGAATTGAAAGGCATGCCGCTTGCCGCCGTCGTGCTTGCGGTAGGGCAGGGCGGATTCACCGAGGCCCAGATCGCAAGCCTGCCTACCACAATTCCGGCACCGGTGCTTGTTTATGGTGGCACAAAAGAGGCATTCGAACGCGCCATGGCGCTGCAAAAAGCCGTCTGGACAGCCGAAGCGCGCGGGCCGAAGCGGCCTGGCTGCGGATTCTAGGACGATGAGGCGGCGCGACTGGTTGCGAGCTTCCACGCTTCTGGCCACAGGAACCTGCTTGTCGCCATTGTCCTTGCGGGCCGATCCGATAGACGAAACGCGCCGGCAACTGCGTTTCTCCATCGCGCTCGTCAATCCTTTCGGGCACGAACTCGGCGAGCAGACTCTATGGCTCTATCTGCCGGCAAGCCTGACGCCAACGCAGCGGCTCCTCGACGTTCAAGTCCAAGCGCCCCATACCCGATTGAGCGACGCGCTCGACCACGCGATCCTGCAATTGCGCTTTCCTCGCTTCGCGCCGCTGGCGCAAAAGCAGATTGGCGTGACGGCTGAATTGGCCATGCGCGCTGAGCCGAATCCGGTCGTTTCATTCGATCGGCAAGCCTGGCTCGCGCCCGAGCGCTACATCGAAAGCGATGATCCAAGGATTCGCGAACAAGCGGCCCGATTGAGCGGCGCCAGTGACTGGCAAACGGCCCGCGCGATCTACGACTGGGTCGCTCAGCATATCCGGTATGCGGGTTATCTCCCCGACGATCTGGGCGCGCTGCATGCGCTGCTGCAACGCGAAGGGGACTGTACGGAGTATGCCGACCTGGTTGTCGCGCTCGCGCGCGCCGTCGGCATTCCGGCCCGGATGGTAGGGGGCTATGTCATTGCGCGCAGCGCGATCGTGCGCCCGGAGGATTATCACAACTGGGCCGAACTCTACCTCGACGGAACCTGGCGCTTGGTCGACGCGCAGAAACGCAACTGGCTCGCGCCCGCGGAGGATTATGTCGCGTTTCGCATTTATCGGGATGCGGCGGTCAACCCGATCGGCCACGCGCATCGCTTTCGCCTGGAAGGGCAGCTTCAGGCGCGGCTGGTATGAGCTACGCGGCTTTGGCGCGCGCGAGTTTGGCTTCAAATGCGTTCACCGCGCCCGAATGCTCGGAGCCCGATGTTGTTTGAATAGGTTAAATATTGTTTCTTTCGTGCCCATAAGGCATAGTCCTTTAGACTTGTCGGACTAAAAATCAAAGCTAAAACTGTAACGGGTTTTTAAAAAAACAAACGGTCCTCGTTGGGCTGTAGGGGAGAACTCAAGTGCCGGGATGCATCACATCGAAGTCTGTAACCGCCCGTAATCGGCTTGCGCGCCTCAGGGCAGCCGTGGGGCGCCCGACGTGGCTTGGCGCTCTGCTTATCTTCGGGTTGTGCGTGATGCCGGCGCACGCCCAATCGATCAGCGCCAACTGCAAGCAATTCAACCCCAAGGGCAACATGAACTGTGAGCTTGCGCCGTACCGCTTCACCGACTGGCAGTACACGGCAGGTTATGGAGGAACGTGGGCCACGGAAGGAGAGGCTGCGCAAAATACTTATGCCACTTACATGGCTCATCCCGATCCCAGTGTCTGCGACATCAGCATGACCGTGGACGCCGAGCGCATCGTCAACATCCGAGCCGGCTTCGTAGGCTCTGACGACCCCATCCGGACCACGCGCGGGATGAGCATCAGTTGGGGAGGCAAGGATAGTACAACGGGCGCTTGCGAGGGCGTCTATGCAAAAGCCGGCTTTAACATCATCGGCACCCGCAGCGCCCAATGCCGCCCCGGTTGGACCGCCTATTACGACGCCCAACAAAAAGGCAGCTTCTGCGGCATCTACTCCGCCCCCCTGCCGGCCCAACCCGCCCAATCCCCGCTGAGCTGCACCCCTGAAGACGGCCTGGCCATCGGCAACCCCATCCTCCCCGCCACCGGCGAAAAACGCCAAACCGAAGCCGACTACGTTGACCCCGGCGCGGGCGGTCTCGCCTTCATCCGCACCTACCGCAGCACCTGGGGCAACAGCAACGCGCTGGTGCGCGACCCCAGCAGCCTCGGCCAAGCCTGGAGCCACAACCACCTCACACGCCTCGATCTGAGCGGCATAGAAACCCTCCAATCCGCCATCCTCACCACCGGCGAAGGCTACCTGCGCTACTTCATGCGCACCGCATCGGGTGCCGCCTGGCAGCCCGTCAGCGGCACCGACACCCTCGCCCAAAACCCCGACGGCACCTGGACCTACCGCAACACCGAAGACGACAGCACCCTCAGCTTCAGCGCCGAGCGCCAACTCCTCGCGCATACCGAGCGCAACGGCCGCAGCACGACCTACACCTACAACAACAGCGGCCAACTCACCCGCATCACCGACCCCTTCGGGCGCAGCCTCCAGCTCACCTACACCGGCGACGCGCTGACCACCGTCACCACCCCCGACGGCCGCCTCATCGACTACCAGTACGACAGCGCCGGCCGCCTCAGCGGCGTCACCTACCCCGACGGCACGCACAAAAGCTACCTCTACGAAAACACCGCCTACCCGCAAGCGCTCACCGGCCTTATCGACGAAGCCGGCGTGCGCTACGCCAGCTTCGACTACGACAGCCAAGGCCGCGCCATCAGCACCGAACACGCCGGCGGCGCGCAGCGCTACCAGGTTACCTATTCCAGCGCCACCCAAAGCTACGTCATCGACCCGCTCGGCACCAGCCGCAGCTACAACTACAACACCGATGGCAATCGCCTGACCGTCACCTCAAGCTCACTGCCCTCCGCGAACGGCCAGAAAAATGTCACCAGCCGCACCCTCGACGCCAACGGTTTAGTGACCACACAGAACGACTTCAAGTACACCCAAACCCGTTTCGACTGGGACGCCGCCCGACGCCTGCCCCTGAGCGTCACCCGCGGCGTGGGCAAAACCGAGCAGCAAATCACCACCACCCAATGGCACCCCAGCTTCGCGCTGCCCGTCCTCATCACCGAACAGGACCGCACCACCGCCTATACCTACGACGCGCAGGGCAACCCCCTCACGCGCACCGTCACCGACACCACCACCCACCAAGCCCAGACCTGGCAATGGACCTACACCGCACAGAGCCTCGTCAGCACCCAGACCGAACCCAACGGCGCGGTCACGCAATACGCATACGACCCGCTCGGCAACCTCACCCAAACCACCAACGCCCTGGGCCACGTCACAAGCTACACCTACGACGATGCCAACCGCCTCACCAGCGAAACCGCCCCCAACGGCCTCACCACCACCTACACCTACGACGCCCGTGACCGCGTCCTCACGCGCAGCGTCGACACACAGCAAACCACGCTCACCTACACCCCCTACGGCCAACTCCAAACCCTCACGCTGCCCAGCGGCCTCATCCTCACCTACACCTACGACGCCGCCCAGCGCCTAACCGGCTGGAGCAACAACCGGGGAGAAAGCGGCAACTACACCCTTGACGGCATGGGCAACCGCCTCAGCGAACAAATCAACGACGCCAGCGGCGCACTCGCCTGGAGTACTGCGCGCAGCGTCAACAACATCAACCGCCTGACCCAAAGCACCCTCGGCCCCAACCAGACCGACACCTTCGCCTACGACCAGAACGGCGACCTCACCACCGAAACCAACGGCCTCAACCAAAGCACCCGTTACGGTCTCGACGCCCTGCGCCGCGTGAGCACGATCACCAACCCCGCCAACGCCACCGCCAACCTCACCTGGAACACGCTCGACGCCATCACCCAGGCCAAAGACTACAAAAGCGTCGCCACCACCTACACCCGCGACGCCCAAGGCAACCCCACCACCGAAAACAGCCCCGACATCGGCGCGCGCACTACCCAATACGACGCGCTTGGCCTGCCCAGCCAAATCATCGACGCCCTCGGCCAAGCCACCCAGATCCAGCGCGACGCCCTGGGCCGACCCACGCGCCTCACCTTCGCCGACGGAAAAGAAACCACGCTGCGCTACGACCTCAGCCCCCAGAGCACCGGCATGCTCTCCGAGATCACCGACCGCAGCGGAACCACCCAATACACCCGCGACCCCCTCGGCCGCATCACCCTCAAACGCCAGAGCCTCGCCAACGGCCTCCAACAACAAATCGGCTACGCCTACACCGCCAACGGCCCACTCCAAAGCATCCACTACCCCAACGGCGGTGTGCTCACATACCAATACGACCCCACCGGCCGAATCACCCAACTCAACTGGAACGGCGTCCCTCTTGTCACGAACATCACCTGGAACCCCCTGGGCCAACCCACCGCCTGGACCTGGGCCCTCGCCACTCCCGTAACCGCCACCCGCAGCTACGACACCGCCGGGCGTCTCACCGCCAGCGAATTCAGCGGCTACACCTACGACGCCGCCGGGCGCATCACCAGCCTCAACCAAACCCTCTACCAACCTGGAACCAGCGCCACCCAAAACTGGACCCTCACCTACGACCCCGTGGGTCGCCTCACCGGCTTCAACACCGTGGCCGGAGGCATCACCAACACCACCGCCAGCTTCACCTACGACGCCAACGGCAACCGCAGCGGCAGCAGCGAAACCCAAAACGGCGTGCTCACCACCCGCACCTACACCTACAGCAACGCCAACCGGCCCACCAGCCTCGCGCAAAAAATCGGAGCCGCCCCCACCACCAACCTCACCTACACCTACAACCCCAACGGCGACCTCCTCAACGACGGACAAAAGACCTACACCTACGACGCCGAAGGGCGACTCGCCAGCGCCACCGACACCACCGGCACCGGCCTCACCACCCGCTACGTCCACAACGCCCTCGGCCAGCGCGTCCTCAAAACCGACGCGCAAAACCCCAGCCACGACACCGCCTACCTCTACGACGAAGACGGCAGCCTGATTGCCGAAACCGGCACCGGTGCCAACACAAGCAGCACTGTCCACATCTACCTGCCCACCGCAAGCGGACCGATGCCCATTGCCGCGATCATCGACGGGCAGAAATACGCCGTGCATGCCGACCACCTCAACACCCCCAGACGCCTGACCGACGACAACGGCTTGCAAGTGTGGCAGTGGGCGTACAGCGCCTTTGGTGACGAACCGACGAGCATGGCGGCCGTCATCGGCACGCCGGTGACCTACAACCTCAGATACCCGGGCCAGTACTACGACCCAGAGAGCGGGCTGCACGACAACTACTTCCGGAGCTACAGCCCGGAGCGCGGAAGCTACACGCAGACCGATCCGATTGGGTTAGATGGCGGGTGGAATCGGTTTGCTTATGTGGGGGGGAATCCGGTTAGCTTCATTGATCCGTTAGGGTTGCAAACCACCGTTGATGCAGCCATTCGGAATGCACTCATGAAAGGGGACATTGCTGAGCTGGAGTCTTTATTGGAGGCTGCGAATCCGTCGCAGGCCGCAACCATTCGAAGTGGGATTGAAAAATTTGGCTCACGCGCGACAGACTGGATTGGGAGGAACTGCAAGGGCTCAATCAATCGCGAGTTTCCCGGAGAACTTCGTGACAAGACGCTAAAGGAAATCATGGACCAATCAAAGTCTGGCGACAGCGTTGCGAAAAAGGCATGGAAGCTACTCAATGACAATCGATTCAAAAAGTGATTTCTTTACCGTCAATGTACTCTTCCGTTCGTTGAGAAATGGAAAGTTACTTCCTGAGAATCTGTGGGAGGAATCAATTATCCTGATTAAAGCATCCTCGGCGGAAGAGGCTTTGGCCAAGGCTACGCAGTTGGTGAGAGACAGGAGGATTTCATACCAAGTGGAGAATGGCGATCAACTGGACTGGGAATTTTCACAAGTGGTCCAAGCATTTCAAATTGACGCGCAGCAATTAATGAACGGTACGGAGTTGTTCTCGCGTCATCTGCGTACATCAGAGGTGGAAAGTCTCCTCAGGCCATTTGATGACTGAGTGCCACTGATGAAAAGGGCGCTCTATATCCTGATCTGGCTCGTCATCTCTCTGCTGGCTGGCGCAGTGGGCTTAAGGTCAATTTTTGGGTTGCCTCGCTAATCGCTGGGCTTGCGTTGATTGTGAATGGGTTGATTGCCGAGTGGGAGGATCGTCGACGTGATCGCTGAAGGGCAATTGCAATTTCGAGTTATTAACCTGGTCGAGTAGCCCAAGGGAATCTCACCCTCAGGCCCTCACGCAACCGGACATGAACCTCTCGATTCATCCGGCTCCTATCATCCAGCCAATCCAGCATGAGTAATTGCCCAGTGGGCGAAC
>Ga0123357_10001530_pt1 | contig 24600 bp, 13 predicted proteins | sample TergutEmb28metaG_FD_89873 | JGI IMG/M metagenome (GOLD analysis project Ga0123357, IMG submission 89873) | Embiratermes neotenicus P4 segment gut microbial communities from Petit-Saut dam, French Guiana - Emb289 P4 | ecosystem: Host-associated > Arthropoda: Insects > Digestive system > Gut ...
ACCATGTTCATCAAGACCAGTAGGAAGACCAAGACTGAGATGGCTCGAACAGGTAGAAGAAGATTTAAAGAAGATGAAAGTGAGAAATTGGAGAGAGAAGTGTAAAGATAGAAGATTGTGGAACAAAATCGTAAAGCAGGCCAAAACCCACCAAGGGCTGTAGCACCAACTGAAGAAGAAGAAGAATAATACATATGTCTCATCCTGGCACAGTTTTTATATTCATTGCTCAGCAGGGTTCCAACTTTTTACCTTATCAGCAGCATTTATCCAGCATTCCAAGTGCTGCATGAAAAACCTTACCACAGTCTGGATAGTATGCGATAACACTAATGCTGTCGAAGAGGCTTTCATGCTCCGTTGAAAGACACAACTGTTGACAGATACCCGCTTTACAATTTCCCTGCAATTAATGTTGGAATGAAACATGCTCCCTTCACACCTGAACAGTCTACAAAAGAAAACAGCACAAACAAAACAATGAAACACATAACACTACAGTTAATATTACGTGTGATTCAAATTCAGAATGCAGTTGTCCTTACCTTATGTGATCAGAATGCTGATAATGATTCACAACATGTTTAGCCAAGCTCACTTTCATTATACTCTGTGAACCAGGGTTCAGGTGTCTGTGCATCACATGGGGCTGCAGGTGATAAAGCACATTCTATTTGTCAGTTTTATATAGCTTCAACATGTCCTTCCGCTTAGTTGTACCACTAAGTCACTCGCCATTTATAGCAATCCCACATCCATGATTTAGTACATTGCATGCCATGCCCAGTCCCTCTACCCACAGCTGATTCCTGTGTAAAAAATCAAACTAGAAAATACAGAAATGAAACTGTCATTCATGTGGTTACTGTACATCTTACATTCTCAATGCAAGGTGACCTCCATTGATAAAAAACATTACTGACAGTGTGTGAGGTTTGTTACAATATACTGGTCAACCGTTCATAATTTCTTCTGACCTTAGCATAAGAGGGTTGATAAAACCATGGAGATGAGTGAATTTTAAGTTGACACAACTACGAAATACACAGTGTGAAAATTAATGTACACCTTGTGCAACATACACTGCTGATACAGGTTACTATTACTTGATGTATTTTAACATCACAAGGGAATGTTTTATGAACAATGAGATATTTTGTCATAGCATGAACATCAATAACCAATGAGACATAAGGAACTGACAAATGAGAATTCTTAAGAAACCTGAAGAATTTCAAATCATCACTCCTGCTGCCTTGGAAACACTCTCTGGCATATCAGACCATAATTCCAATGGAAACATTATGAAATAGAATAGTAACCATATACCTCAGTCAATGAAATGATCACTACTGACTAACAGGCAGTACTGAATGTCATCTTCATACACTTGCTGTTCCAACTATATTAATCATACATCACACTGCCTCAACACCAAAACATAATTATTATCAAATACAACTTTCCGACATTTCTTATACCGATAACATCCTCTTACATGGTGTTAACAATACACTGAAACGGCCTTAAAAATTCAGAAACGTAAAAATTACTGCACCAACATCTGAAACTTAATCCATACAAAATATGTTAACTCTGAAATACCACATCCAGCTACCATGTGATACAATAGCTAGCAAAATTACCTTTCTCTGTCAGCTGTATGGTACCAAACACAGCCACTGAGCCACACCAACTATTGTAAAGCACAACCATGCCACTTGTGCCGCCCAAGACCTTGTTTCCAGGGCTCCATTGAACTTGCACGGTGGTGGTCATAACCTTTGAACCTTGTACAGTAAGGTACTATCAAGAACCACTCATCCAGCAGCATAGCATCATATTCCAGCAGACCTGAATCATTAGAAATAAGGCATTACAACTTCATATCTCACAGAAATGGTTGAGTTTTTGTGCTTCTTAGTATTACCAGCCGTAGTCATATGCAGATAAATGTAGCTGAATTTGAAGCCACAAACCCGGCAGAATGACTGTAGCTGATTAATAGTAAATATTAGTGTATACAGCAATTTTATACTAATCTGTAGGTGCAACTCAGTGTCAGCCTACATAGCTGGATTTTGGATCATGTGTAGCAGAATTGCCAAACTACTAAAAGTCCTAACATTTTATATTTTTCTTTTTTGGAGTACGTAACAATCAGGGACACACAACATTCACTTTCTCATGTATTCAAGTAAACATTGCTCCCTGATCTATTAATCTTCAGTTTTGTATGTTGCCATGCACACACAGTTGTCATTCTTAGGAACATTTCTCACTTACACACTATGTCCTTGCAGTTAACATGACTTTTTTTTTTCTGGATGGGGGAGGCCTGTAAAAAAGAAAGAGAATCTGTTAATTTGCACCCACTTGTAGATTCAAATTCTAGTGCCATTTCCAGGATTAGTAAATCTTTGAACATCTGTTATCTTATACAGTTGCAATTTCAGAAGTTTTGTTGTGGTGTGAACAGACCCCAGTGACATGCCAGATTTTGCAGCTAAATGTGTGTTGGAAACTTCTTTGGACTTTGGCCTACAAAAAAGACCCAATTTCATATAATTTTTCTTCTGTCAATACATTTTGTTTCTACTCTTATGTCCAAGTCCGATCCCATACTATAGAATTTTTTCACTAATATGTCATCAACTTGCTAGGTGCATCAACACTAAGAAACTTTCAGTAATATCTAACATGGCATTAAATGTAGGATAAAGTTTTAGCAGATGACTAAATCAAGAATGAAGGCTGTTCCATACTGTACACCATAATCTCAACACCAGTCCACTAAAAGAAAAAAACAAACTGATTTTGTGTGACATGCCAGACGACAGCATGACATTCATGCTTGGACTGAATTAGCCTCAGCCCACTCCTTTTACAATCATGTCCACAGTGTCATATTTAAACTCTCCGCATATTCGAAGGTATGGCACACAAAATAGGAGGCTCAAAGCTCATTAATCTTAACCTAAATCAGCCTAATTGTTCCACAATAATACTACTGTAGTATGCCGATGCTGTTCCTTTTTATTGGGTACCAGCACAGTGCACACATCAGCTGCTCAGAGTGGGCTATGTTGCCTTCATGTCAATGCTGGACAGCCCAGTTCCTCATAATACCAAAATTAAAAAACACAACATTAAATTTTATTTGCCATTAAAGCCTAAAGAGTGCTGATTATGTTGTTTACTGTAATACATAATGTACTGGACACTTCAGGGCCCGACTAAACATCAATAGTGGTCCTCGACCACTTCGTCCTGGACCTAAAATCAATATTGGCAGTCGCCCAAGACCAGGTGCAGCACCCACATCTGTGGCCACAACACAAGCTGCTCTGACTGATGCTGAACAAGAAGGAAATGATCAAGCAAGTCATCCAACAACGGCTGATGATTCACAATTAGACGCACAGGAAGTAAGTAACAGACATTATAGGCAAAATCACATATTTCACCAAAATTCTGTACTTTTTTGGACACTTTTCAACATACAGCAGGTAATACTAGTTCTCCAATATACACAGTTTCAATTCCCTGTACACAAAACGATTATCCTTCTTAAATACTCAATATCTCCTTTAGGAAGCTTACACTGACTGAACACACTCCCAAAATTACTACAATGCCCCATTTCTAACATACAGACACAAAATTGGTACCAGAAAAAAGATTCAAGTCTTCTGGAATGTTATGCTGTGTTGAGTGGTAAACAGTTAATGATGCATCGGAGGATCACAGAACCTTCATCTTCAGGGTCAAACAGTCATTCAAGACTAGCTGGATGAGAATATATGGGTGTATTATACAGGTACAGGCGACATGAGTGGTGAAAAGAGGATTGGGATGGAAAGCCAAAGTGGGTGGTGGCAATATGTACTTGGCAAGGCCCTGGTATCCTGGTAGGGATGTTTGTGTCACAGCCTGGTGGTCAAATGTAAAGGATAAACTATATGATAAAAAGTATGGGACATGTGTGGATAGCTGGTGGGGAAGAGTTTTTAATTTTTGACAAATTTTGAGACTGCACAGCATCAATTAGGAGGCAATAAGAGTACAATGTTGGGTGAGCCCTAAGAGACTTTTCATAAAAGGCAGTAAAAATAAATATCCCTGTCTTTTTTAGAAACTGGCTATTTCATACACATCCAGCATGCAACCAATCACCTTACTGACAGAACTATCCCACTTAAGGTTTTCCATCCACAAAGACGAGTTTTAAATTGCAGTAACTTACTGAAACCAAAAATGAGAAATTCAAGAGCAGCGTATTCCTTTTCCAAAAGAACAGTAAGCAAATTGGCATTGGGACAGGATTTTCTCCAGGCACTTCAGATTTGTGTCGCCAGTATCATTCTCATCCATCACCTATACTGATGCTATATGATCTTAACAATTAAAAGCATCATTAAATAAGACACCTAACAAAACTGTGCCTGTACAACGATGCTAAATCAAATGTGCAGTAAAAACTGTGCCTGCAGAATGAAGTTTTTGAATCAAATGTGCAGTAATTGGTGAAATGGGATCACTATATATTTGCATTTACTGAACACTGGTTTCTTCTGTCATGTTCGTTATCATAATGCACACTTATGCTGCAGTCACACTGCCACAATCATGTCCAGTCACAAATATTTGAGTATGACTCACTAAGATAATGCAAAGGCAGACACACAGCTTCATTCCAATCACGTCATGCTGTGTGACAGAGGGATGTAGGAACTGTATGCCCTACTGCAGTTACATTTCTCAGCATTTATTTACAACCTGTACTATTCTGCTTGAAGGAGAAAAAGCAAGCACACAGAATTTTGATGGTGAAACCACTTGGGAAATATCCACTTGGAAGATAAATGACAGAAGGACAACATTATTAAACTTACTCCTATAGACATAGGTAGCTAGGAAGGGTGAACAATGGCACTACCTTATGATTACATGCAGTAGCGGACTCCAGTATCAGCAGTATTGAACCTTCCAGTATAGGTGCCATAATGTAAGTTACATATGCATGTAACATTCAGAAGGATTAAAACAATATTTTGCTTCCCCACACACAGCCACAAGAAACAGTAACAACACCAGTTCCAGATGCACTCACACGTTTACGGAGTCGTCCACGGTTACATGTGACTAGTGCGGTAAAAACCACTGCTGCACCTGCAGCTAACAGCAATAATCGCCGCCACCTGGTGTCTTCATTACTTCCAAAGAGACGCCCCCTCAACCCAACCCCAGAAACTAAGGATTCTGAGGTAGCTGAACCTCATGATTCTGAAGGTAAGATTCTATATGACACAGTGTTAAGTTTATTCACAATATCCAACAGTCAATGTGTGCAGGATAAGCATACAAAGCAAACGTACTCAAGCCAAAGTCCCAAACAATGTGTTCTGGTCATCCTGCAGACACTTTTGCGATACTGTGTCACTCTCTACAGTGAAAAATAGTAACTCAGTATATTAAACAGTTAATTTTGTGAGAATAAGTTATAAAACAACTAATTAATCTAACTCCATGGAGCACTGTCCTTCTCGTGCAGCTACAGTCACACAGCTAGTACAGAAATTCTTCAGCTTTTATGAATATGAGGTTCATCACCATGTTCAAAACAGCCACTGCCTTTCCTTATCCTACTCAAAAAATATAACAAATCAATAAATTTAAGAAAATTATCGAGTACTGAACAAGCCATTTACAACAGTAACTTGTCTATACTGGAGCTCAGGTTGTTAGTCACCTGTCCCTCACCACAGAGAATACTATTCAATCCCAGACTACTCCACGTGGAACTTGTGGTGGACAAAGAAGCACTGGGACATAACTCCCTGCCAATACTGCAGTTTTTATGTCAGCCTCAATCCACCAATACTACACACTCATATATCATTCACCTATCATCAACAGTACATAATCTTTGCAGGTGACAGCACTGTTAAATGATAATCTTCTCAATTCTCACAGTAGCTACTTGGCAGCATTTGTAACAAACTGCCTAATAGCTTAAGTAAATTGCCCTTATTTATAATCTGCTGGTCCAATACCCAATCTGCAAGGGTGACTTAGGCACCAGGACTTAAAAAAACTGAAACCCACTCTCATTAAACTTGCACAATTCCCAGTGTGGCCACTTTTCACCTCAATTACAAATAGAATTGCATTCAATACTCTTCCACGCTGTAGGAATTAATTACACAAATTTGTAACTATAGGTCCCAGTGCTAATCTGTGAAGTGGTTGATAACCTAATTTTAAAACATGTACTTTCATGTAAGCACTCTTTCCAGAAAGACACCTAGACAAAATATAAAGTTGAATAGTAATAGTATTAAAAGTCCCATATAAGTGTGTGTGTGTGTTCATGTCATGTTGCTCAAGAAAATTCTAAGCTTCTGAAGTTTTTAGCACACACAGCCCACATTCAGAAACTACTGCCACTGTTAACAGCGACACTCTTTCATGTTGCAGGCACAGCCGAGTCAGAATTACCTGCTAAACAGAGCAGTGGTGAAGAGGCTCAAGAAACTGTTGAAGGAGCAGCAACTCCAGCCACTGTAGAAATTCAAGAAGCCCCACGTGAAAACCGTCTATCTTCATTATTGTCTGGAAGAAGAAGAGCCAATGCAGTGAGACGGCCAGGAACTCTCCTTCCATCAACAACGAAACACTCAAGTCAAGAGTGAACACAATATCCGTAGCTGGAGTAAATACACAGTACTTATTCTGAATGAAAAAATGTGATCAGTGTAATAGTTTCCTTTTATGCTGAAACGTGAAGACAATGGAAAAAAATAAAATAACAAAGTGTTTTTCTTTCCGATATGGACAACACTTTTGAGAGTATAAACTCTTTACACATAATTCAGCCCAACGTTTTCAATGTGAACTGAATTCCACAACCCTCCAGTGTTAGATTCCACATCCAACAAAAGCTTCAGGTAAATGAAATATTTTACTTCACTACAAAAGTACAGTATTGAATCTAAATTATTGTATTCATATATATATATGGCACATCATGAAAACTATGTATTTTATCTTTGATTGAAATTACATGTCACTAGAAGGTAAACTGTAGTGAACAAGACGTAAAGATACAAATCATGTGTTTAGCATTATATTTGACTGTGCACTGGTGATGTGTTGTGACATATAAAAACATATTTTTCATAATGCCAAGGTACATAAACTGCTTTGTTCTGTCTTGGTACGTGAAAAGCACATCTTTGAAATAGATCATTGTGAGAACATCTGAAAAGAAGCAACGCTCTTCTTTCATTGTTCTTTACTCTCCAGATAATCCCAAAATAGCAAGTTTCATTACATATGGGAACTATAATTCAGACAATAATTAATGGCTGTCCCATTATTATGATACTTCTGAAGTCCACTAATATTTTTTGCCTGTCTCCATAGCTGTAACTGGTAGAAATGTGTACATGTATTTGTAGTGCCTACGGGAGGTTTTTCGTCCTTCCGGTGTCACTGTTTCTAGCGCCCAAGTTTGAAATGGCTAGATTTTACTAATGTCTTTCTAAATGGCACTGGGGTGTAGGTAGTGAGCGTATTAGCACTGGTTATAATAATAAATACGTCGGTAGAATCTGCCACCAGTCAGGAGCTTTTCTGACATGCACAAACTTTAGTAGTTAGGACACCGGGACAAATAAAACAATCACTTAATACGTTCCACACAAAATCAACCACAAATAAGAAAATAAACTTGTATTCTATTCTAACTTAATATTTGCACTACAACAATGAATAATATTCTAATTGTGGTTACACTATCATAAAAAATAAAATAACTATCTTGCCCCTTTTTTATAATGAAAAGTCAAATACTTGAATTTAGAAATTTTACTAAGGTTACCAAATTTGTTCCAATGTCTCGCTGTACTCGGATAACTGAATTTTGTAAGTTAAACTCAGTCAGCATGGCTTACCTTGGACTATCAGAAGACAGCACAGCATTGCAAACGTAATATAGTCACACTTAGCAATATACTGTTTCCACAAATTTTCGCAGTAGATACATAACAGCCAGTGAACCTTCAAGCTTCGAGTGAGAGAGCTGAATCATTGGTAATTGCTAGGTTTTATAGGGGCAAGTTGCAATGTAAACATTCTTTTAGGTACAGCGAACTATCACGTCACTGCCGCGGTTCAATACACTTAAAGTATAATATACTAATAGGTATTTGCTGAACCAGCAATAGTGAGTGACCGTTCATTTCCTGTACATAAAAGTTACATGAAAATTTGAATATTATCTAGTATTACTGAAAAAAACTCAAATTTGTAACATTCATTACATATTTAATAAGTATGAGATCAAGAAATTAAATTACAGATTGACCTTTACTGGAAACTCAGAACAATATCAGCAACACAAATCTGGTCTTTAGTGCTTATCCCATGTGATGTGTCAAAGAGGACCTAACTAATACTATCTTATTTAATTCACTTCCTGAAATCCAGTGAATTATTTGTATAATAATGTGACATTAATTTGGTTTACAGCTCATTTCAAGAAATACAGTGGATGCATTAAATAATATTATACCTAAATTTTCTGTGCTGACAATGAAATAAGAAACTCAATATTTCACCTACCTAACCAACATACAAGAACAGTGGTAAAATCAACTGGAAATATAACTTTGGGCCACATTCAACAATGATATGAGCACTAAACAATCCCATTAAGCAGCAGGCCTAATACAGTTCATTATTCTGTAAAATGAGAAACTGTGATATTAGTTGTGCCTAGTCTTCAAAGTTCAAGAAGTTTTTTGCCCATAAGTTAATATTAATTGAAATGCAAAGTCTTGTACCAGAAAATCATGATTATAAGTTATCTTACATGTGTTTAAAATTGAATAATGGTAACATATCACTTGCAGTCATATAGAATAAAGTCTGTTTAGCTATTTGTAGTCCATGGCACATAACTCCTGTGGCACCATTTGCATGGTATAATAAAAACTGTACATTTTATTTTGCTGGTACATCATTCATAACTGTGAGACAAAATCAAACTGCTGAATCAAGAAAAACACATGGACATATTTCTCATGGAGAGAACAGGGTACAGCAAATTTTCCTTGTTTCACGAAGAATCTACTAAAAACATCTGATATACTACAGTGCATACTATATACTACAAAAATTATTACTAGTATACAAATTAGCCAAGAGAAGAGCAGTGCGGTTTTTATTGTGTGTTATTTCTAAGATTCTGATTAAGCAAAGGAAATTTCAGAAAATTCAACAATTACTAGACTTAAACTAAAACTATAAAAACCAAAAGATGAATATATCATCTTCAAGTACATTTTCCAGTGTGCTTGTAATTTTTTTGCCACTTGAAAATGCAGTACTCTGTCAACAGATCACATCCAGCATGACTGCAATACTTCACTTTATTCTAGCAACAAATAACATCCAAAGAAGTATAAGTTAGACACATGTTTTCCTCAGTTTAATAAAATACAAAAGGTGCCTCCCAAGGACTACTATTATATTAGTAAAGCTATTATGGCCTACAGATAAGATGTTCAGATAAGGAATAACATATGCCAGTTTGGTAATTTTTGTATACATTATCTACATAGTATTTAAGTGGGTAATAAAATATGCTTTTGTTGGATAAAATTATAAAACACAAAGAAAAACAATGGCAGCTTGTGACAGTACACCAGCAATGTGCTTAAGATGAAATTTCCTTAATTTATTTCTTCTTATAAAAGGAATCATTCTGCTTGGTGATACCCACATAACGTATTAGCGGTTACACAAGCTATAGTGTTATGATTGTCAATTTGTAATCAACACTGAATCCAGAAATCTTACTCTCAAGAAGAAAAAAACATTCATTCATTCCATTGGCACATGCAGAATGTGATGATTCCTTGCCATTCTCAGGAGCTTCTTCCATTCCTCTCTGTTATGTACTTTTTCCTGCCACCCTTCTCCACCAACTATTCTTCCATCCCCTCTCACCTCATCTTGCCATCTATTTCTTCATGTACCTCTCAGTCTTGTTCCCAAATTCATATATGATACCCTTTTGGGAATTCTACTTTCTTCCATTCTCTGTACATGCCCAAACCAACATAAAAGAAGAAAATACACTAGAAAATAATATGAAAGTGAAAAAAATATATATCCTGGGTAAAGAATGTAAAAATTAAATTAAATGTATACCTTCTGGATTTGGCAACTGTGTGTGTAACTTAAATCACCAAGATTCCTGGCCAGGCATTAAGCTTATCAGTGCTTCATTTTCACACAGATCAGTATACAATGCACAACTGATGTGATAAGCTGTCAGAAAATAAATTTTCAGTGGATTATAAAGCAAACAGTCACAACAAAGACAGACTTAAGTGTTAATTTTACCTCATACTTAAAAGTTTGTCTCAGTCTTGCTTTATTTCATGGAACTTTGTTAATAGTATAGATTTAACAGCATCAACAAATTTTTGGGAACAATCAGTTTCCACCTCCTTTTAACCCTGGTTTTATCTGCTTTTCATTTTTAGGGCAAGAATTTGTCAATAATATTCTTTTTCCTCGACAGGAAATATAATTAATATAAATTATGAACACTGACCTCTTTGGGCCTCAGAGAATTCAGTACCATTTACATAATTTCTCCAGCAAAAACTCATTCAGAAGAAATTAAATTAATCTGAGGTTTGACATTCTCACATTGGTGAATGTTAAGATTATGGTCTTCCAGTATTCAATGCCTTGTAGTCTGAATGACAGGTACAAAAACTTATGAGGAAGAAAATTTCCACCCAAAAGATGGACACAGAAGACTCTTGCAAAACAGCAGTACCTATTTCATCACACTTACATAAAGGCTTCACATCCCAGAATTACCTTTCGTCTCTTCATCAGCTTTATGTCTTATACACCCACATGCATCTTTAGTACAGAGACTGAAATAAAAAAAGCTATAATATTAATTTGTGCATTGCAATATTTGTATCAGATTTTCAACTGAGGTATTTAAATTTGGCATTTAGCAGGTTTCATTTCCTATAACTAGAGCCACAAAATGTCAACAGAAAATACTGTGGCCATACAGCTAACAACTTCCAATTAGTAAGCCTCACCTTGATATAATAATATAACAAAACACCAAGTTTTCCTATATGAGATATTCAAATTGTCGGAGAAGATGAAGGAGGGAGAGACAGAGGGGTGTTTTATTTAACAGTATTGTTGCAGGAACTGTTACCTTGTGGGCAGGGAAACTCAATAAATAATTTTTGTTTTTAAAAGTTCACAATTTCTGTTAGTGGCGGCAATTGTAATTACTCGCCCCGAGCGCCAAAAAACTGGCTACGCCACGTGTAATGAGTATTTCAAGACAACTGCCAGTAAGACTGCACTGGTCAAATGTTTTAAACTTCTTCACGTGGATGAAATTATACGCTTTTTACTAATTCAGGTGAGCTTGGAATAAAAACGACGAGCAAAATCTCGTAGCACGTACACATTTTGTTCTACCGCATGCATTTTTCCTCCCGCCGCTTACGTCGGCCTTACACACATATACTAGTATGTATTCATTCACAGATCCATCATCCGCACAAGTCGGATTGCGTGTGGAATTCGTCTTGCCCTCCCCCATCAAAACCCTGTCAACATCGATCCTCAACCGGACCCCAAAGAAACGGAATTTTGAACGGCTAGCAGCCTACGAAATGTCGTCTTCACAAGAACTTAATTTCTTATGCACTGGAAAGCAAGTTGTCCAAAGAATTGGACTTGTCTCTGACTTTTGACCCTACCACGAATGTGAACGTCGGTTAGAATTTATGTTATATACGTCGGTAATGATAATGCGCAATATTAGAACGTAAATGTAATGATAAACACCAACCATGACAAACTACAGAGCAGATTTCTCTGAAGATAAACCATGTTGCCTTGCGGGCACATATGTGTACTAGGACGGCAGGGTAGTCTTCTCACATACTAGAACGTGGAATAAACGATTTGACTACATGCTCCATTTTTCACTGTACAATGTACTGCACTATCAAGGTTCAGAATTCACTATACTGAAGGTGAATGGCGGTTTAGAAAACGCGGTATGGAGTCATCTGCACACTAAGCATAACACTGCAGGCACAGATTACTTATGACTGCAGGTGACTGGCGGTCACAGATCCTAAAGACATATATTGCGCTGCCATCGAAGTCTCTGATCCATGATCGAAGTTATGTCCAAACATCACAGACGGGTAAAGTACCGGTGGTACACGATAGGTGCGCTGCAGTATGTTGTTGGTTGAATATGTAGGTGTTAATCTGTGGTGTATAAAAATGTTCGAAGTAATTTGAAATGTGGAATGGAAAATCAAACTGTACCTTTTATGTCGTAGCTGAAAGCTGTTTATGTGGTGATGAACTTTGAGGGGATAACTGTTTGTCACAGTAAATGACCTGACTACTGTTAGGTACATAAACACTTCACAAAACAATTGTTGCTTACACAATTCCTTTAACCTGCTATGATGTTGCACCTATTCAAGCGCAGAGTTGTGATTTTCTCCGGATTCTCATTTGTGTTAGGTTGTACTCTGACGGTTAATTTGTTAGGTGCAGATAATTGTACAGAGAAAATGAGTTTCCAGTATAAACGCAACGATTCTTTATTACGAAAAGGCACTGCGGATTCCAAATTCCTCGTTATCCTAATTCTGTCTCAACCTGCCAGTGCATATAGAAGAAATGTAATTCGTGGCACGTGGCTTTCATTATGCAGCAACAATTCCGATGTTCAGTACTATTTTGTTATAGGCGGTGCCGGTTTTACAGAAGAAATGCGATCGTTTATTGAGGAAGAACAGTCTGCTCATGACGATTTGATAGTGCTGCCAAACGTTTATGACGAGTATAGAAGTTTGTCATATAAGATGCTTCAAGCGTTTGTATGGCTCAATAAATTTAAACACTTTCAGTACCTGTTAAAATGTGACGATGATTCATTTGTTCTAGTTGATAAGGTTGTTTCAGAATTGCAAACAATAAAACTGACAATTGGGCATTCACTTTACTGGGGGTTTTTTAATGGACGAGCTCAAGTTAAATTAAGTGGAAAGTGGAAAGAATCCAATTGGATGTTGTGTGATCACTATCTACCATATGCCTTGGGAGGTGGATATGTGCTGTCTCAGAAATTAGTACACTTTATAGCTGTCAATGCCAAGTTCTTAAGGTAAATTCCATTAACTCAGCCTGATGGTAATACATATTGTTTGTCATTACATGTTTACATACAAGTGTATGTCTTTACAGATTATATAACAGTGAAGATGTATCAGTTGGGGTTTGGCTGTCAGCAGTGGCAAATATCACCAGGCAGCATGATCCACGCTTCGATACTGAATTTGTATCACGTGGTTGTTCAAACGCCTATCTTGTGACACACAAACATGATGAAACAGTTATGAGGAAGATGTTTGTCACACTAAAAAAGTCTGGAAGATTGTGTGATATAGAATACAAAACAAGAAATTCATATATTTACAATTGGAATGTACCACCATCAAAGTGTTGCATTAGAAATGACTCAAACATACCATAGTGGGAATTTCTGGAAGCAAGCATTGTGAATTTTTAATTTATTGTATATACCATTTGAGTCATTGACTATGTCTTGTGTGTTGTTCTCCATGTATTTTTACAATTTAGATCAATTTGTAGAAATATATTGAATCACACTCTTTAGCAGTTAAAGTAACATGTATGCTGTATCATTTGAAAACAACATTCTAAACACACCACAAAAAAAAAATAGTTCAGTTTCCTTTTCCTATAAAGCGACTACAAGAATTTGAATGTTCCTGTAAACAAATTTCATGTTTTTTTTCAGAATGCCTTTGGTTAATATATTTAACCAAATGATTCCCATTATGGACACTTTTAAGTTTTACCTGTGATGCCACATTGACAGCAGTTAAAATTATTGGACAAGAAGTAGAACCTTTGGAGAGACAATTCTCAGAACACTAATAGAATACATGTAACTTTGTGCATGACTGTAAGGTAATCCCCCACCCACCCCCTTTTAAAATGCTGAATTAGGTAAAATTCTTGTCTTATATTTGGGTAAATGTGGCATTCGATTTTGTTTTCTCAGAATATCTATAAAAATTCAACTGGAAGCTTTGAAAGTAAATGCCTCAAAATTAACATTAAATTTTTGCAGTGCTTCACAGCTATTAAAATCATATGTATTTGTCATCTGTCTGTGGCAAATAAATGCATAATAGTACTATCTGTACAGCAAGTCTTGGGGAGTTGGTGCATGGCCCCAGAAACAAAGGTTACACAGATGTTGGCTGTATGTAGGGGAGTGGTGCAATGCAAGCAGCAGAACAAAGGCAACAAAACAGATGCTACAGAAGTGTAAATGATGACAGTAAAAAAGGTACAGAGTATGCTAGTACCCAACAGTGTATGTTTAAAACAGACAAGCGTGTGTGTGTGTGTGTATGTGTATTAGATCACAATGGAAACCTTACAATACAATGTGCAAATGCAGTGCACAAAGACACAAGTATCAATCTGTGACAACCATGAAGTTTGCAGGAGACAACACAAAGTATCAAAATGTGTTTGTCATAAGCAAAGCAAAATTGTGATAAAGGCAGTTATATACTTCAACAGCATAGATTTAAAATCCCCCTAGCATTAGGGCTGAATTTTTGGTACTTTATTTGTAACCAGTTCTGCCACAAAATGTTTGTGTATGTATACATACCTAGTCACTATGCTGACAATGGTATCCTGTCTCTGCACAATGTAAGTGATTAAGTTAAACTGTCTTTAAATATATACTACATTCAGGGCACTTCTACTTTTCTCCACTTACATCTTTTCTGCCATGAGTGTCAAGACTCACTTAAGGTCCAGCTTTTTTCTGACATGATACTGACAGATATCTGACTACAGTAGCACATGGTGCAAGATTCTATCTTCTGGGATGTTACACTGGTGTCAACTAGTAAACAGGTATTGGTGTTTCAAAGAATTATATTGCCTTCATCTTCTTTGACTGCTTGACCCTGAATACGAAGGCGCGGTGATCATCTGACATGCCAGTTATGAGTACAGTAGGGTCTCGCTTAGTGATGGTTCATTTTACGATTCGCTTTTATGACCCTTGTTGAGTCGGACTGAGTACTCCCGACTTGTGGTGCATCACTGTCGCAACTCCGTCCTTTCTCTACTTAGTGCGCTTCTAGCTCCTTTCTGGTATGCATGTGTTTCTTCTTTTTTCTATTTTAGTGCAGTTCTTTTAAGTTGACTGATTTTAACACCCATGACATCCATAAAAAGACAGAAAAAAAAGAAAAAATCAAGACAATTGACGTTACATACTTTCTTGATGTCTTCTGAACCACGGTCTGGGCCGCCTTCAACAAAATAAAAAGCTATTTGATTTATATATTTTTCAATTATCTAGTTACTTTCTATATATCTAATTCCTTAAATTAAAATTGAATGTCATAATGTAAATAAATATTGTAAATTATAAAATTTGACTAATTTGTGTGGACCATGAACGTATCTCAGTTTAAACCATTTAAATACTACTCGTTTTATGATTCGATTTACAACCAAATATTCAAGAATGTAACCCCATCATAAAACAAGACTCTACTGTATTTACAAGTCCACAAAGTGTAACATTCCAGAGGACTTGCATCCTCAGAAGCCCTCACACGCAGCCAAATTTTTGCTCAATGCCATAATCAGCAGCAGCTCAATGGCCCTAGGTGGGCCTTGAATTCATCAGGTGTCTTGCACCATTTTCTTGGGTCTTTGAATGTCCTCCAGTTCATAACATCAACATTGGCCAAGGTGTCTGCCACACAATCCCACCATCATAGTTTTGGTCACCCTGCTTGTTTGTGATCCCCTGGATTTAGCGAATGAGTCATTTAATTATCACTGCCTCATCCTTATGGAGTCATTTAATTATCACTGCCTCATCCTTATGACATGCCCAAACTATCTCATCCTTGGAGCCTTCATCATAACAGCTGTTTGATTCTTTAGAAAGATAGTATAATTCATGCTTACATCTCATTCACCAGACTCCTTCTCCCTCCACTGAACTGCAGATCTTTCTTAAAATTCCTTCAAAATTGTTTGAAATGGTCCATGTTTCACAACCATATAATAATACCAAATTTGTATGAGTTTTGTACAGCATAATTTGGTTATACTAGATAGGAAACTGACACTTGTTGGCAGCAAGAAGACTTGCTCCATCCCCTCAACTAATATTGTAATTTTCACACATATAGAACTGAAATGTTTATCTGCCTAGTCTTTTTCTTGACAGAAATATTAATTTTGCCTTGTGAAACAGGCATGTTTTGTCTCATGTTAAGGCTGCTGGTATACTAAAGCAGTAATATCATGTAACTCAAAGGAATGTCCGTCTACATTTCTTTAGACTGCTTGTACACTAGTCTGCCATATAAGATTCTTCATTTGTAAGTCACACCTGGGTTATTCTTCTGGTTGGTACTTAGGCCAAATGGCAGTGATTGCTGAAAACAGTGTCTTTACAGAGCAGTCAACAGGTACTTATGCTTTGGCCAGCATTGCCACATACTTTTCAGTAATATCAGTCTCTCTCAAGAACTCCTCAAATTCCTGACATGAATATTCAGTGAAATTGTATCAAGTTATGAAGCAGTCACAAGCTAGCTATGTTTCAGTCAGTCCTGCAGCACTGTCATACTTTGCTAACAAACTATATTAAACATTCTCTTAGGAACTTAAAAATTCATGACGTGAATATTCAACAGAACTATTAACCCTTATCCTGCTAACGTGGAGAATATGGTGAGCTCCTAATAAAGCCAGCAGATGGCAGATGGGATTTAATTTGGCATTTGAAGGGTTAAGTTATGTACTTATGCTTTGATTGACATTGCAGCATTGTACTTTACCAATAAAATGATTCAAATTGCTTCTTAAGAACCCTTCAAACTCATGGTGTGAATTGTTAGTGACATTATTACGTTATGAAGCACATGAGAAGTACATAAGCTTCAGTCAGCTTTGCACTATCATACTTTGCTCATAATATTTATCAGCTATCACAGGAGCCTCACAATATCCTTGTTGGACTACAAAATACATGAGTAAATTAGTAATAGGGTTATCTGTAGAAATCACAACTGGATACAAGAAGTGCTGACATATCAACGGGCTTTATACTAGCAGTTTATTTAATAATTCTTCCAAAATGGCATATGTAGCATCGAATGCCAGTGATGATGAAACGTAGAAACAAAACTTGGCTAGAAACACTGATGTTCAAAATCTTGGCGTTATTACAACCAAAGATGCAGCTGAGAAAAATGACTGTCTGGGAGTCATTAGCCAAGAAAATGCAAAGTGACGGGTGGCCATTTATATCCTGGGTCTTTTGCAGAGTACACAGGGCACTTAACTGCAACTCCAAAGGGTCAGGGACATTCCTTCCAGAGTACAAAGTTTTATGTTCATAATATTATTTATCCCACAGTCCAAGCTCCCTCATGCGTGTCTGGAAGTACTTCTCAAGAGCATTTGCACATCGATAATACTCAGTATCAGGACTGTTGTAGAGGCGACAGTTGGAGAAGATCCGAGTCATATCCGCGATGAACAGTCTTCGAGTTGTGTAGTAGCGAGCCTTTAGGCGGTCACCCATCGTTTTCAGGTCTGTTAATACAATAATATTATTATCAATTTACAAATTGATGAACTATTACCTATACACTAAATATGAATACACCCTCTCATGTAACTTACCCATAGGATACTTGATGTGATCATAATAATCTGGAACTTCATTCTTATCAACTGGTTTAAGAAATGGCCAAGAAGCAGCATGGTTTTTTACCTAAAACAGAGCATTAGTTACACAGCAATCAAGTGGCTGCAACTGCAAAACTTCAGCATAAGTAATAAAACCGTGTACTACTAATTATCTTGTCATCTAAGATGAACATAACCAGATTTTTCCTGTTCAAAATTTAATCACCATATTTCATTGTTGTGGCCTATGTACCTAACTGCAAGAAAGTAGCTCAAATGCAATAATCCATTAGTATTTTTCCATGCTACAAATGTTTACAGATAATATACAGATATAATTGTATCCTACCTTAATGCAGTTTCATATTTCTGGCATCGACAGTCCAGTAATTATCGCAAATCAAAAATCTATGCCTTGAATAGCCTGTACCACAGTACTAATGGGAAAAAGAACTAGCTTAAATACAAATTTTCATTCATATCACATGCACCTTTCATAACTCAGAATTAGTCCTGATTTTTCCCCTCAGTTTTGGATTAAAAAAACAGCTGTATTTTAAGTACCAAAACAAAATGAAACTGGCGCATTGGACATAATTACAATTTATATTCTTAAAAAACACATAATTTACTGGGCTCAAAACTTACTGTTGTCAGAACATTTTTAAGCGTTGCAAGTAGTGTATCTGGATCATTACACTCTTCTGTAATTCGAGCAACCCTTGTTGCTCTGGCAACTGGCCTCCATCCTGTCTCTCTAATGCCAGGAATACTTTCCACAGGAATTCCCCGGACACCTTCTCGAAAACATGTGAGGCCAGGATGAACTTTCTGAACCTCCTGCTGTCTCATTTCAATCAGTTTCTTGACAACCTAGGACAGAACCCACAAACCTCTGGAACTAGCTAAGCTTTCATCACACCAGTTATTGAACATTTCACCATTTCCATTTACACAATTGCATTAATCTTTCATGCATGCTGCCCATGTGCCTGGTCTTTACCTGGACTAGCATCAAATCACATCTTCTGTACAACTACAGTGTATAACAAACCTATAATTATATTCAAGAATAAACCAACTGCTGTTGAATATTAGTGCCATGCTCTACTTTGTAGATTTTTTTTTTGGAGAGGCCATCCCGTTGTGTATATCAAATTTGTACAATATATTATGTACCGTCAATACACAACATACATCAAGACAAGATGCAATAATTACAATTAGGTTATATTTGGCTACATGTTTCAGCCGTAACCGGCCATCTTCAGGCCAACTAAGAGCAATATTGAGGTACAGTAAAAACAGTACTCAATGTGATCCCATTTCGTTCACATTAACACTTGATAAAATACGAAAATTCTTATGATTAAAGCAGTGGAATAGTATAGTAAAATTAAATCTTCATGTACTGTACTACTTTGTAGCCTGTTTCCTAGTCCTTTCCTTATTAAGCAAACCAAGTGTTACCGTCATATACCAGCATGCTGCCATCTGGTTGTGCTATGTGGTACTGAATGCGTGTCACACAACCTTGTAAGCAGGGAACTTTGGGCATTTTATATGTAGAGGAATATGCCCCCAAATCCCAGAGAGAATTTGATTACATTTTGCATGTCACATACCATTATCATGCTAAAACTACTGCCAAAATTTCAAGCACCTATCTCCATTTCCTGAGGAATTATTGCTGCCACAGAGACCATTTTTTACGAAAGATGCACCCTTTTCTGTAAGTGTTAAGATTTTTGAGGTCACTGAACAAACAAGAGTGAAAACACCAGAACCCCTACACTACATGTCATAATTTAATAATGACATGGGACCCCTATTTAATGTTCCTAAATTTAAGGTTTTCCCTCACTTCATATTCAATTTCAATGATCCCAAGTCAGCAACCTGTGTTAACCCTTCGTAAACTAAACTGACAAGACCAAGGAGGAGGAGGTGTGGAGTGAGGGGTAGTGGGACAATACTGGTGGAAAAAGAAAATTTACTACTATGAAAACTAGAATTAATTTACTCTATATAAAATATTAATTTCCTCCCATACAGATTTTGCATTGCTGTTTATTGTAAGACACATATGGAATACAAAGACACTGTATGTGCAAAATGCAGAGGTTTTTATGTTAATCCTGTCAGTACCTATATTTAATACTGAGTTCTGAAGGATAGATATCTTCCATTTAAGACTGTACAACATACTTAAGAGTGTACAGAAATTTCACATCTTGTAATTGGGAAATTACAGTCAAACCCAGTTATAACATCGGTTTATGCGACACCTCGTCTGTAGCGTCAGATATTCTGTGGTACCAATTAATTCCCCACTGTTAATGGTAACATTAAACTCCTCAGTTAGAACACTCATGTATAACGACACAAAGTATTCCATCTCATTCATGATATAACCAAGTTTGACTGTATTTTTAAGATAAAAACTTTACAGTGATATCATCATCTTGAATGTTACATCATGCAGTGCGATAGACAGGTTCTTTTGAAACAGTGGCACCTATCAATCAAACTACATGCTATCATATCCCAAAAAACTTGATATTTGCTACCATGAGAATGGAATCTCACAAAGCAAGAGTTTATACCTCCCAAGTTACTTAAAAGTTTTCAAGCATTATTGCACCTTATTGCATGACAAAAATTACATTATGGGTGCTCCAAATACGCAACAAAGGAATAACCACCATATTATGGTGGTTAAACTTTAGTCCCGCCCTACTGATATCATATAATAAATATTAACACAACATAGTACTTACCTCTTTTTGCTTCCTGACAACTGCAATGAATTCTGTGTAGACTATACGAGGGTCCAGTTCACAATGCATTAATGTAGCACCTTCATAGTCTTTGATGTAGCCTTGATACACACTTCGGGCCAATTTTATGTCTTTACTAAAGCCTTGCTTCTTGAAGTAACCTGTCAGAGATATTAGTTCAGACTTTTTATCAAACAATAAGTTACACTAAGCAGGACAAACTCCATTGGAGTCTGTATGTCAGGCCTGAAAATTATTTATTGCCATCACATGTAATTATAAAACTAAAGCCACTAATTTTAATTACTTCTTTAGGTGTTCCAGAAGTGTTTCATGTATAATGAAAAAGGGGACTAAAATTTCTTCTGTGTTTTTCAGAATTACTAAGTGTGCTTCAAAAAATTTTTGCAGACAAAGAAACTGATTGTTTCTGTGGTGTGTTTTCCACTTCTTCAGTTCTGCTTCTAGGTTAGGCCATTTTGCAATATGTAGACAAAAAGGAGTGTTTATTCTTCTCAAACTTCTGCCATTCTTCCTCTTGTCTCACCCATTCACATATCATTTTCTTGGTTGAAGGTGGGCCAAAATGTCTTTTGGCTGCCCTGTTAACATACTTTAATCACATTCAATTTGAAACCTATCATATACAAAATCCTTTTCTGTTTACTACAAATATCAGTAGAAGAACAAATCCTCTTTCAGTAAATTTATTATCACCACATGCTACTGGACAACTAGTGAAGGAAAAATTAAACTTTACTTTTCTCCCTGCAAGGACAAGTCATGTGATAATTGCCATTATCCTTCCAAAAAATGCAGCAGTCTCATGAACGTCATATTGAAGCACCTTCAGACCATAAGACACATGACAAGTATATGCAGTATTATCCAGGGAAATGTGTGTCTTATGGTATGAGAAATATGTAATTGCTTGAGAACATATTTTATTAAGAATCAGACAGGTAAAAGCTACTGTTGCCCCTGCATATGCCATTAATGCCTACTGTGGGATCGGAGGTATAGCTCCACTCATTCTTAACTGCAGCACTACATGGAGGTGAGTGGTCAGCTTCATACCCTGGCCAATTTACCATTGGAGAAAGAACCCTCCAAGACCCACTTAAAAGGGGACTAGGTGGCCCCCAGAACAGGCCTGGATGTTTAGGAGAAAAGAAACATCTTCTGTCCCTGACAGGAATTGCACTTGACACATCAGTGAATTTTGTGAATTTAAATCCCCATTTTCTTGGCACACGTTTAAAAAAAAATTGAACACTGCAGTTCATGACTAGACCAGAAAATGGGCACACATTCAAGGAGCTGGACAGATGTGGCATACACAGAGGTTCCACATTTCCTTCTCAAAACCACAGTTACAAGGGAAATTAATAGTTTAGGAATGATTCTACAGATTATGAGGAAGTTTTTTGTCGCTGGTTATAGAAGTCTGAATACTGGAAATAATGGTATAGAACAGAACTTTCATGTCATGTCCCATCTCAGGCTTCAGAGAAAGAAATCTATCAATTAGGCAGTCAGGGTCTAAGTCTCATTCTTCAAGATGTCAACAGTGTGCATACGGTATGACTTGTGGCTTTGTTGCTAACCAATGCAGTAGCATACCTATAGCAAATTCATCTGCAAATGTGAGGAAATGATAGATGTTATGTCCAATATGGTAGTCCTTTAGGTGATTCATAAGATGAGTTCCATATCCCTTTACTTGTTCATTGCTTGTTACAGCACAGAAAACAATTTCTGTAAAACCCTGGGTCATGAATGTTCGGAAGCAGATGCCTCCAATGGGCCGATTATCCTTAATGAGGGCCAGAGTTTTATGTTTCCTGAAACAAGTAACATTGTTAAAAGAAACCATGTGTAGTACTCCATGGTTATTCAATCACATATTTCACGCCCATTATCAGAGTCCCAGTCTTTGACATCAATTAAATCTTCATTGGAAAACACAAATTTAATAACCACAAATAAAAAGTAGCATAATGTATTGATTTTGGCATGCTGTTTCATCTTCTTGCAATTATGTGAAAAAGTTTTGACTTACAGAAAATGTGCATGGGCATAAAATGTGTTTCTTGTTTCTCTATAACTTTTATGTTAAACATTTCTTGTTCTGACATATTTAGTGAGTTATACTTGAGATACACACAGAAATGCATGTATGCCTTTATAACAGATTTCAAGAAAATCTCTTCTATGTTGTTTAGGCACACAGACAGACAGACAGATAGAGAAACATAACCAGACAAAGCTAGTAGGTAATTTTTTCAACCCACTGTAACCATGCCAAAAAGTCTGACTTTTCAATATGGTGAATATGAAAATATTGTATTCTGGGATGTGATACCATGTAGTCTGGTAGAAACTGACGGACGTTTTAACCTACTGCCTCCACCTACCCTGACACTAAAAGAAACAAATTCCTCTGGGATGGATGTCAGTAAATTTTTACTTGACTATAGGACATCACACCCCAGAAGACCATATTCATCAATACAGATGTCTACACAGATTTCATAATTCTGACATGAAACAGAACCCATTAAAGAGCATTTAAATTTTGGATGGTTTCATCCCACAGAAATTCAAATCATTCATGACAAAAAAATAGGCCTGCATAAGTGTGTTATATTTTTATTCCATTTCAAACATTTCGCAACTGAAATATTTCAAAATAATTAAATTCAGAAGAAACTGATACAAAAAAGAACAGCAATTTCCATCTATGATGTATTTTTCTGATGGAACATAACATTTAACCCATTTAATATGTCATCACATATTTTGCAAACCGAACATTCCTTTGTTGTGAACACCTATAATAAATCACTAGATACAAAAAAACTCTTTGGCTCAACACAGCCTCCACTCATCTGATAAATGCAGACAAATAGGAAGAAACTAGGCACAATGCAACAAGTCATCAAGTAGCATTAGTTCTCATGATTGCCTTGGGTTTCCAGTCAGGATTCTTCCAGTATGATATATATGTGCTCTGAATGTCATCTCACAATTGTATTGTGAATGCAGTAGATTTCACTTTATTTTAATACTGATACTATGGAAATCCTGATACTTGGCAGTTGAGAAAATGAGTCCCACATCTGGAAGTCCTTCTAAAAGTGTATATACATCAACTGCTGTGGTATCTTCTGACCCATTGCCTCCTACTACATCAACTTCTTCCAACTATGAAGACTCCCAATCCAGAGTCTCCTGGTCCCTCAGCATCCCTGGCAGAAACCGAAGAGATTTCAAAAGTAATAGAAAGGGACCCAGATCTCCTGCAACAGTGACTGAAGGACATTCCTAATGCAATCCTCCTCTGGTTTGTTGTTCAGCCCAAGTATGGGAGCCATAACAAAAAAATTACCTATAAAATCTTAGGTCAGTATAGTTACTGTTTGGTAACACAGAATATTTGAAAATCTGGCACCTACCCAGTCCCACGGGTGCTGACTTAAAGGAATTCTCCTTTGTATATTGTATTTCCTTATACAGGGTGTCCCGGGGGGAATGTGCCAGACTTTGGGAGAATGTTCCTTAAGTTAAAGTATACCGATATAGCCCAAAACACCTATATCTGAAGTTGAACGGTTACGGAGATAATGCAATAGAAAAATGTGGTCTTCTTGCGGTTCCACGTACTGTACCTGTTCCGCGTGATGTGTTACCTGTACACTGCACATGTACGTCCTTTAGCCTACAGCCGGGTCAAGCGCGTTCACGCTGTGACTTACTGTTGAAAGTTGTCACTGTTACAGTTAATTGTGAGGAGTTGTAAAAATGCCTTTTGTGTTTTCCTACGTGGAATATTGTGACATGCATTTTGTGTATGGATTTTGTGATGGGAATGCACGTGCTGCTGTTGACGAATACCAAAGGCGTTTTCCCGACCGAAGGATTCCATCTAGGGGTGTATTTTCTCGTATTCACC
>Ga0123357_10001531_pt1 | contig 24584 bp, 14 predicted proteins | sample TergutEmb28metaG_FD_89873 | JGI IMG/M metagenome (GOLD analysis project Ga0123357, IMG submission 89873) | Embiratermes neotenicus P4 segment gut microbial communities from Petit-Saut dam, French Guiana - Emb289 P4 | ecosystem: Host-associated > Arthropoda: Insects > Digestive system > Gut ...
ACGCCGAACAACACCAGCACAAATATTAGACACCCCGCGATGTGACCCGTGCGTAACGACAGGCCAAAACAAATCACAGTCCCGGCCCGGTCAACTCCACTAACAAACCACCTGACCAGTTACACGAAAACAACCCCGCCCATCAAATCACACCACCCCGAACAACGAATTCAACCCGCTTCCCTAACTTAAGGGCATTGGGGTTAGGGCGGTGCCGCGGGGGCTGGGGCGCGGTTGACGGTGGTGGTGTCGCCGGCTGCGTCCCCGTTGCCGTCGCCGTTGGCGACGGTGGCGACGACGTCGAATTCGCCGTGGGTGGAGTTGGTGCTTGGTCCGGGGCCGTTGGGCACCGCCTAACCCGACACCGTGGAGCGCCGGATGCGGTGAGAATCGCACGTCCGGTGCGGAGAGCGGCATGGGGAAACGTACCCGGCGAAAACCGGGCAACGCGCCCCATGCCGACTCACCCGAAAACCCAGACGCAACCACGCCCACACCGACCTGCGGCCACCAGCCGCCAGGGCAGCCTGACCCGACCCCATCGCGCCACCCACCCACGCGCCGCCCACCCACGCGGCCCCTATCCGCGCGACGCTTCGCAGACCAACCCATTCGCGTCCTTCACGACCACGCCCCCCTTCACCACCAACAGGATGCGCGCGGCGTCGGCGAGGAGCGTGATGTCGTCCAACGGATGCCCGTCCACCAGGATCAGGTCGGCCAGCTTGCCGGGCTCGACGGTTCCGATGCGATCGGCCATCCGAAACAGGCGGGCGTTGTCCCGGGTCGCGCTCAAGATGGCGGCGGTGGCGCTGCCCATGACCTCGGCCTTGCGCGCGAGCTCGCGGGCGCGGCCGCGTTGATCGGGGCCAACCAGGTCCGAGCCGGAGCCCACCGTGACGCCGGCGGCCATCGCGGTGCGGACCGCGCGCCGGCTCCCCCGCTTGATGGTGGTGATGTCGGCGCGTTGGTCGTCCGTGAGCGCCGAGTCGGCGAGGATCACGTCCAGCACCAGCAGCGTCGGCACCAGGTAGGACCCACGCGCTGCCATGTCGGCGGCGATAGCGGCGCTGAGCCCGCTGCCGTGCTCGACCGAGCGGACGCCGGCCTGGATGACCCGGCGCAGCGCGGCTTCGGAATGGCAGTGCGCGAGCACATAGGTGTCGCACGCTTGCGCCACCTCGACGGCAGCGCGCAACTCGTCGAGGCTGAGCTGGGGGTGTGACCAGCGGTCCGTCGGAGACAGCACGCCACCCGAGGCCATGACCTTTATCTGTGTCGCGCCTCGGCGCAGCTGCTCGCGGGCGGCCCGGCGAACCGCGTCCGCGCCATCGACCACCTCGGGGCGGGCGACCAGGCCGGGGATGCTCGTCCCCGCATGCACCGCCTCATGTGCCAGCCGGGCGTCGCCGTGCCCACCGGTCTGTGAGATGAACGAACCAGACGGGAGGATGCGGGGCCCCCGGATCTGTTTGGCGCGCACCGCCCGGGCATAGGCCGGCTCGAGCCCACCGGCGTCCCGGACGGTGGTGAAGCCGTCATCCAAGGTCGCTTCGATCACATCCTTGACTCCCAGCACATGCGAGATCCACGACCCCGCGCCGTGGTCCCCGGCGGGTCCGATCAGCGCCATGTGCACATGCGCGTCGGTCAAGCCGGGCATGAGCGTGTGCCCGCTACCTTCGATCACTCGCGCGCCCGGGGGCGCGGGCGTGCCGGTCCGGCGGATGTGGCCGATCCGCGAGCCTTGGACCGTCACGTCAACGTGCTCGGCCACTGTTTGATCCACGCAGGCCAGCAGCGTCACGTCGCGGATCACCAGGTCAGTCACGTCGTTCTCCCCTCGTCATGGCGCCGGGCCGGCCGAGTGGCGCGCGGCGGGAGTTTGCCCGTGCGACGCGGCGTTACATATGACATACTACATATGCAGTCTAGCTTTGCTGAGACTTGGATCCGGCCTCGACGCCGACCATGCCGAGCCGAGGTGGAAGGAGGCCGTCATGAACGCACCTCGTCCCTGGGGCGCCGCGATGACCGAGCCTGGGCTGCCGCCGCTGGGCGCCGATGAGCGCTTCGCGATCGTGGGCGCAACCATCATCGACGGCACCGGCGCGCCCCCAATCCCGCGCGGAACGGTATTGATCCAACACGGACAAATCGTCGCCGCAGGTCCGGCGGACGAGGTGCCGCTGCCGGCGGGCCTGGCCACCATCGACGCCTCCGGCATGACGGTGCTGCCGGGGATGATGGACCTGCACGCCCATCTGTGCTTCGCGCCGAACCTCGTCGATCCACTCGTCGCCGCCGATGAGGACCCGTTCGCGCCGGATGGGTATCTGGCGCTGTGGGGCGCGCGGCACGCGCGGATCCTGCTGGAACACGGCTTCACCACGGTCCGCGATGCCTTCGCTTGGAGCGGGCGGCGCACCTCGCTCGCGCTGCGCGACGCGATAAACGACGGCGCGGTGCCCGGCCCGAGCATGGTCTGCGCCGGTTACGCGGGCATGACCGGCACCGAGGTGGATATGCGGATGCCCCCCAATGTGCCCCGTCCGTACGGATTCGTCGCGGATGGTCCGTGGCCGCTGCGGCAACGGGTGCGGGAGTGCGTGCGGGAGGGGTACGAGTGGATCAAGACGTTCACCAGCGGCGGGCGAGTTGTGGGCGGGCAGGAGGAGGACACCTGGTTCGTCAGCCACACCTTGGCGGAGATGGCGGCGATCGTCGACGAGGCGCATCGCTTCGGGATCGGGGTGATGGCGCACGCGTCCACCCGAGACGCCGTGCGGCTGGCGGTGGACGCCGGAGTGGACACCGTCGAGCACGGCTGGCCGCTGGACGACGAACTGATCGCGGCCATGCTCGCCAAAGGCATCGCGCTGGTGCCGACGATATCCACGTACTCGGCGCGGGGCTTCTTGCGCGACGGCGTGCACGCGCCGCTTCGAATACGGGCCGAACGCCAATACCTGTCCCGCGCACAGAGTTTCCGCCGCGCGTATGAGGCGGGCGTGATTATTGGCCATGGCACGGACGCCTATCCGCCCACACCCTCCATGGGCGCGGCCGAGACCGCGTTCGAGCTGGCGATGTGCGTCGCGCACGGAATGCGCCCAATGGACGCGATCGTCTCCGCCACTGGCGGTGCCGCGCGGATTCTCGGGATAGCCGCCCGGGTGGGCACCCTTCAGCCCGGGAAAGCAGCGGACGTGGTCGCGGTCGCGGGGGACCCATTGACCGACCCGTCGGCGCTGGAAACCGAAGTGATGATTGTGGTCAAAGGTGGGGAGGTCGCTTTCGATCGGCGACCAAGCATTCAGTTTCGCACACCAGCAATGATGTTAGGAGAGAACTGAAATGACAACCTCAACCGGAGGGACCATCGGCGGTGGCGCCCCGAGGCCGCGCCGTGGTTGGATCTGGGCACTGGTCGCCGCGGTGGTCGCGATCATTGTGGCGATAACCGTCGCCGTCGTCATCGGCGACGGAGCGAAGAAAGAAGCCACCAACGGCCCGTCGAGCACTGCGGCGATCAGTGGCAGTGGACCGGGCCAAGCCGTTGATCACGTCACCTTCGCTTTGAACTCGGGGATCCCCAACCTGTTCATACCCAACGCCTGGCTGATTTCCACGGGCGCGGCGATGTCGTTGGTGCAAAGCGGGCTGCTCGCCTTCGACACCGATCTCAAGCTGGGGCCGGCGATCGCGGACGAGTGGTCCCAGCCCGATCCGACGACGTATGTGTTCCACCTGCGTCCCGACGTGATGTTCTCCGACGGCACGGCGCTCACCGCCGAAGACGTCGTCTATTCGATGGAGTGGAACATCGACCCGGCGAACGCCTCACAGCTGGCCGCGTTCTACGCCGGTGTCGAGTCCATTGTGGCCACCTCGGACAGCGAGATCACCATCAAGCTGAGCGAGCCGAACGCGCAGTTCATCTACACCGTGGCGCACATGTCGGGCTTCGTGTTCAGCAAGAGCCAGTACGAAAAGGACCCGAAGAACTTCGGCACCCCGGCGCTGATCCCGGTCGGGACTGGCCCCTACAAGGTGGTTAGCTTCACCCCGGATCAGTCGGTGACGCTGTCGGTCAACCCGCATTATTACGGGGAGCAGCCGAAAGTGGCGAGCATCACGCTCAAGACGTTCACGGACGCGCAAGCGGTGCAGCTGGCGATGCGCAGCGGGCAGATCGACGGGGCGTTCGAGGTCCCGATCACCTCTATCAACCAGTGGAAGCAGATCGACAGCGCGCAGGTGATCACCGAGCCGTCGCTCAACGTGCTGATGCTGGTGATGAATGTGACGCGCCCACCGTTCAATGACGTGCACGTGCGTCGGGCGGTTTGGCACGCGATTGATCGCGAGGGTTTGGTTAAGGCGGCACTGAAGGGCTACGGCGAGGTCGCCAACGCGATCAACCCACCGGAGATGTGGGCGAATCTCAAATCGCCGGACGACGTGCGGACCTTCTACGACACCTTGACCCCGCCGGAGTTCGACATGGCCAAGGCCAAAGCGGAGATGGCGAAGTCGAAGTACCCGAAGGGGTTCTCCATCTCGACGCAGATCTCGTCCACGGTGGCGCTGATGGCCCCGATCGCGGAAAGCCTCACCAACACCCTCGGTGAGCTGGGCATCAAGCTTTCGGTGACCACAGTGGACTCGTCGGTCTATTTCAGCTCGTACATCAACCAGAAGAACAATTTCTACGTCCGGGCCTACGCGCCGGACTTCCCGGACCCGGTCAACTACCCGTACTTGTTCCTCTACGGCGCGAACGCGGTGAAGAACGGCATGAACGCCGCCGAGTTCAAAAACCCCGGGTTCGACGGGGCCATCGACACGGGGCTGACCGCCGCCGACCCGCAGGCGCGGATCGACGCGATCGAGCAGGCGCTGCGGATCGTGGACGACCAGGTGCCGATCGCCCCGATCTTCTTCACCGACACGGCGGTCGCGGTAAGCAACAGGCTGCAGCTGAACGACTTCAGCGCCTTCTACTACAACCAGACGTGGGCGCTGGGGCTGGCCGGGCGGTAGCCATGCCACAGCGGGCGGGACGGTGACCATGCGGCGGGCGCGCGCGGCGGGTTCGGCGGGTCGCTCCGCCACGGCCCCCGCGCGCGCCCATCGCGCCGCCGGTGCGTGCCCGGGTTCGGCGGCTGTCGAGCGCGCGGGTCGGGCGGCGGTCGAGCGCCCGGGTTCGGCTGCTGCCGCGTGCCCGGCCGGCCGCGCGTGGCGCGCCGGCGGCTGCGGGCCGCGCCGCGCTTGGGGGGAGGCGAGCGGCGGATGAGAGGCTGGCTGCTTCCTTTGCTGGCGCGGCGGATCGCGGTCATGATCCCGGTGCTGGTGGTGGTGTCGATCGGCGCGTTCCTGTTGCTGCACATGGTGCCCGGCGGCCCCGCGCAGGCGCTGCTCGCCGGGCGTCCGGCCACCCCGGACGTGATCAACGCGATCAACGCCAAACACGGCCTGGACAAGCCGCTGGTGGCCCAATACCTCGACTGGCTCTGGCACGCGGTCCGGTTCGATTTCGGGCGCTCGATCAAGACCGGTCAACCGGTGACGCAGGCGATCGGCCAGGCCGCCGGGGTGAGCGTGCAACTCGGGCTGTGCGCCTTCGCGCTGACCATCGTCTTGGGGCTGTCGCTCGGGATCGCCGGGGCGCTGCGGCGCAACAGCGCGCTCGATCAGACGATCGTCGGGGTGTCGGTGGTGGGGATCAGCGCCCCGGCGTTCGTCACCGGGATCGTGCTGATGTACGCGTTCAGCGTCGCGCTGAATTGGTTCCCGACCTCCGGCCCCGGGGGCGGCGGCACCGATCGGCTCTACCATCTGACCCTGCCCGCGATCGCGTTGTCGTTCAGCGCGCTGGCGCTGATCGTTAAGGTGACGCGCGCCGCGCTGATCGAGGAGCTCGACAAGGACTACATCGCCTTCGCCCGCGCGCGGGGATTCTCGATGGGCTACGCGGTCCGCCGGCATGCCTTGCGCAACGCGCTGGTGCCCGTGGTGACCGCCGCCGGGTTGGTGTTCGTGCAGGTGATCACCGGCGCTTTGCTCGTCGAGGTGACGTTCACGATTCCAGGCGTGGGCTCGAAACTCGTCGATTCGGTGCACGCGGTTGACATTCCAATGCTGCAGGGGCTGGTGGTGTTCATCGCGATATTCATTGTGTTGCTGCACTTGCTCATCGACGTCATCTACGCCACCGTCGACCCACGCGTGCGGCTCGGAAAGGTGGAGGTGTGATGGCGACCACGCCTCAGGTCGTGGACCGGCCGATCGCGCTGAATCAACGATCGGCGCGCGGGATCCCGCCGCTGGTGGCGCTCGCCGGCGTGTTCATTCTGCTGGTGATCGTCGCTGCGGTGTTCCGGTCCTGGATCGTCCCGCATTCGCCGTACGCGCAGGATCTCGCGCTCAGCGCGAGCCGGCCGAACGGGACCCATTGGCTCGGCACCGACAATATGGGTCGCGATATTCTCTCGCGCACCATCTTCGGCTCGCGCACCGCGCTGATCGGGCCGGCGATTGTCGCCGCCGGCGGGTTCACCATCGCCATGTGTTTGGGCCTGCCGGCGGGTTATTTGCGCGGGCGCGTCGAATCAATCGTGATGCGCTGGGTGGATTTGATGTATTCGCTGCCGGGGTTGCTGGTCACCATCGTGGTGGTGGGCACTATCGGCGGCGGCTATTACGCCGCGACATTCATGCTGATGGTGATGTTTTCCCCCGCCGACACTCGTATCGTGCGCGGCGAGGTGGTACGCCAACGCGCGCTGCCATACGTGGAATCGCTGCGCACCCTGGGCGTGCCGGCGCGGCGAATCATGTTCGTGCACATCGCGCGCAACGTCTTGCCGGTGGTGATGGCGTACGTGTTCTTGGATTTCGCGTTCGCGCTGGTCGCGCTCAGCGGGTTGTCGTTCCTCGGGGTGGGCGTTGCGCCGGGCACCCCGGATTGGGGGCGCATGCTGTTTGAGAATCGCGACCTCATTTTCACCAGCCCGCTGACATTCGCGGCGCCGGTGGTGGCCATCGTGGCCACGGCGGCGAGCATGAATGTGTTTGGCGACTGGGTCTTCAGCCGCATGTCCCGCCGGGCGGTGGAGCGGGCATGAGTAACCCCCACGAAATCGCTCCGCTCACGCCCAACGATCAAGCGGGGGCCCCGGAAGAGAGCGGGCCCCACGAAATCGCGGCGGCCCCGGATCGGGGCGCCGCCGGCGAGTCGTTGCTGGAAATCGCGGACCTGGACATCTTCGCCACCAGCGCGGCCGGGTTGAACCCTATTGTGCGGCGGCTGAGCCTTTCCATCGCCAGCGGCGAGACCGTCGGCCTGGTGGGCGAGTCGGGCAGCGGCAAGTCGCTCACCGCGCGAATCGCGATGCACCTGCCGCCGAACGGCATCATCGCCAGCGGCAGCGTGCGCTACCGGGGCGAGGAATTGATGACCGCGACCGAGGATCGCATGTGCCAGATCCGCGGCCGACAGGTCTCGATGCTGTTCCAGGACCCGTTCACCATGTTGAGCCCGCTGACGCGCGCCGGCGCGCACATCGAGGAAGGGCTGGCCCCCGGCAGGGGCGGCGCGGGGGGCCGCCCGGCCCGCGCCGCCCGGCGCGCGGAGGCGCTGCAACGGCTGGCCGAGGTGGGCATCACCGATCCGGCGGTCGCCGATCGGTTCCCGTTCCAGCTGTCCGGGGGGATGCGCCAGCGCGTCGCCCTCGCCGCCGCGCTGGCCCGCGACCCGGACCTGCTGATCGCCGACGAGCCAACCACCGCCCTGGACGTGACCACCCAGGCGGAGATCCTCAAATTGCTGCGGCGGTTGCGGGATTCGCGACGGATGGGCCTGCTGCTGATCACCCACGACCTGAGCGTCGCGTTCATGGTGTGCGACCGGATCTATGTCCTCTACGCCGGGTCGGTGGTGGAGGTGGCGCCCGCCGCCGGATTGCGGGCCGAACCGCTGCACCCCTACTCGCTCGGCCTGGTGCTGTCCGAGCCGCCGGTGGATCGCCGGGTCGCCGAGCTGCACACCATCGAGGGGTCGGTGCCCCGGCTGGACCAGGTGCGCGACAGCTGCGCCTACGCGGCCCGCTGCCGTTGGGCCACCGACAGTTGCGCGGCCGCAGTGCCTCAGTTGCGCGATTTCGGGCCTGGTCGGCAGACCGCCTGCGACCGGATCGAGCGCATCCGGCCCGAGCTCGTCGCCGAACGGCGTCTGGCCGGGCGGGCGGCTCCGGCCGTGCCCGCGCCGGCCAGCGACGACGCGGTGGTGTCCGTCGAGAGCTTGCGCAAGACATTCCGGATCCGGGGGATCGCGGTGGAGGCGCTGCGCGGGGTGTCACTCGAGGTCCGGCCCGGGGAGAGCGTGGGCCTGGTGGGCGAGTCCGGGTCCGGCAAGACGACGCTCGGTCGCTGCATCGTCGGGCTGGAGAGCGCGGACGGCGGCCGCCTGCGCATCGGGGGAGTGGACGCGCTTGAGCGGGGCGGCATGCGAGCGGCGCAGCGCCGCACGCTCCGCCGAACGGTGCAGATGATCTTCCAGGACCCGTATTCGTCACTGGATCCGTCGCAGACCGTGGCGTCCGCGCTGGCCGAGATCCAGACCCTCTACGGGGGGAAGGGCGCGGTCGACCCGATGCGGCTGCTGGCGCAGGTCGGGCTGTCCGAAGCGCACGGCGCGCGCCGCCCGGCGGCGCTGTCCGGCGGCGAGCGGCAACGGGTCGCGATCGCGCGCGCGCTGGCGGTGAACCCGAAGATGCTCATCTGTGACGAGCCGGTCTCCGCGCTGGACGTGTCGGTGCAGGGGCAGGTCCTGCGCCTGTTCCGCTCGCTGCACGCCGAGCTGGGCATCAGCTACTTGTTCATCACCCATGATTTCGCGGTGGTCCGCCAGCTCGTCGAGCGCGTCTACGTGATGTACCGGGGCGAGATCGTCGAGCAGGGCACGGTGGAGCGGGTGCTCACGGCGCCGGAGCACCCGTACACCCGCCAGCTGGTCGCGTCGATCCCTGGGCGCTCGATCCCGGCGGGAGCCTCGGGCTAGTCACGGCCGAGCCCGGTTTGGCCTGTTTGGGTTGGTTGGGGTGGGTGATGCGCTCGCGCCGCGCCGCAAGTATGACGTAAGTCATATTTGCCTCTCATGGATTGCTGTTGAGGCGTCGACATGGCCTGATTTGCATGGTTTGGAGGCGGTGACTTTGTTTGGTGCGTGTTAAGCGATCGGTTGTCGGCAGGGGGCCTCTGGCAGGCGCGAGTGCCCACGGGACGGGTCGGGGGGTTGACAGAGCCTGTCGGGTGTGGTTGTGTCTCCGCTCACAGCCTGACGGGCGGTTAACGCGATTCAGTTACCGTCCAGCGGGGTTCCTACACACCGGGGGTCTGAAATGCGCATTCATCGCGCCTTGAGATCGGATCGTAACGCGCTGCCTGTGGTGGCGCTGGTTCTGGGTGGTCTGTTGGTGGCGGCGCCGGTGGCGGGTGCGGCCGAGGTCGATGGTGGTGCTGCCTCGGGGTTTGACCCGGCTGGCTCGGTGGTGGTCAGCCGTGATGAGCGGAGCACTGTGTATGCGAACCCGGATGGCACTTTCACCACCGAGATGTCGGCGGGGCCGTTGAACTATCTGGATGGTTCGGGTTCGTGGCAGGCGATTGACAACCGGGTGGTGGCGGATCCGGCGCAGCCGGGCGGCCTGCGGAACCGGGCTAATTCGTGGCGGGTGCATTTCGGCACCACATCGCAGGGCGTGGTTTTGGACACCGGCGCGGGGTCGTTGGGGTTGGCGCCGGATGGCGCCGCAGCGGTGGCTCCGGTGGCCGCGAACGACCCTGACGGGTCGGGTGTGGTGTGGTATCCGGGCGCTTGGCCGGGCGCCGATCTGCGGTACCGGGTGCTGGCGACCGGGGTGAAGGAATCGGTCCTGATCAAAGACAAGTCAGCTGGGTCCCGGTACGGTTTCTCGGTCCGTTCCGGGGCCGCGGCGAAGGTGCTGGCCGGCCAGGGATCGGATGGGACGGTGCTGGATGTGGCGGCGGATGGGTCGGCGGTCCCGGCGGACGCGGGCCTGGCGTCGGAGGTTGTGATCGCGACTCCGGTGGTGCGGTTGGCCGATGGGGCGCCGGTGGAGGGGTCGGGCGCGCGCCTGTCCGGGTCGGCGGGCCGGCTGGTGTTGTCGGTGGACCCGGCATGGTTGGCTTCGCTGCCGGATTCGGCGTTCCCGGTCGATTTGGATCCGACGTTGCAGAAGGGCTGGGACACGATTCATTCGTTCAAGTCGGATGGGGCGACCTGTTCGGGGGCGAATTGTGTGGGGGTGCAGTTCGGGAACGCCCGGGACGGCGGGGACACCTATTGGCGGACGGTGGCGCATTTCCCGTACGAGTCGTTGTTCGGCCAGCAGGTCCTGTCGGCGAAGTTTTTGCAGGCGTGGGAGGGTGGCACGAAGAACGGGTACACGATGGCCGTGTATTGGGCGTCCGCGTCGTCCTACGCGGGGGCGCGCTCCTCTACTCACCCGACGGCGCTGTACTCGGGGGCGTTGGGAACGGCGGGGCGGAGCTGAGCTCCTCGGCGCTGACCTCCCAGGTGAAGTCCTGGGTCGACGCCTCGACCAGCAACGCGGCGTTCGGGTTCGTGGGGCAGGAGACGGCCGGGCTTTACACGTATCAGTACTTCAACTTCAACCTGTGGGTGTCGACGAACCGGGCGCCGACGGTCGGGTCGCTGGCCTACAAGACCCCGGCGACGGCGTGCTCGGGCCGGCCCAGTATTGATGGCACGAACCCGATCGTGTTCCAGGCCAACGCCGCCGACGCGGACACCGAGAACGTCACGGTCAGCTTCGAGTTGTGGGACACGGCGCACGCGACGAAACTGAAGACGCTGACCGCGACGCTGGCGGCTACCGGCACGGGCAAGGCGGTCACCGCGTCGCTGCCCGCGCTGGCGCTGACCGACGGGCAGGCGTTCGACTGGCGGGTCATCGCCAAGGACTCGCACGGCTTCTCCGGCGCCTATTCGGGCTGGTGCAAGGGCACGATCACCTACCCGCCGCCGGCGGCGCCGGCCTCGGCCTCGGTCACCGCGCCGGCCGCGTTGGCGTGCGCCACCGGCACGGGCCGGCCGGCGCTGAACATCGCGGGCCAGGCGATCACGTTCGCCGCCACGGTGTCCGACCCGGACGGCAAGCAGGTTTACGCCGTGGTGCACATCGTCAAGACCGGTGACGCGAGCACGGTGTACTACACGGCGAAGAGCGCGGCGGTGGCCTCTGGCGGCACGGCGCAGATAACCATGCCGGCGGCGGATGTGGCCAAGACCCTCACCGACGGGATGACGGTCTCCTGGCGGATGCAGACGGTGCAGGCTGTCGCGCCGGCCCTGGCCTCGACGGCGTGGTCGCCGTGGTGCGAGATACAAATTGTCAATCCCCCGCCGCTGGCGGCGCCGACGGTGAGCGTGGGCGCGCTGTACAACGGTCAGGCGGGCCAGGCGACGCTGACGGCAGCGGGGGCGGTCGCGTTCTCCTACACGACCACCGGCGCGGTGCTGCCGCTGACCCAACCCGCCTGCGGGAGCACATCGGGCGGGGTTTCCACGGTGTGCGCGACCAGCGGGACAGTGAACATCGCCATCCCCGCGCAGACCGGCAACCAGGTCACTGTCTCCGCGGTGGCGTTCGGCGCGGCGGGCGACCGTTCCGGGCAGACCGATCTGGTCGTGAAGGTGGTGGTCGGCGCCGCCGCCCATGTTTGGGTCATCGACGCCGCGGACGCCGCCTCCGCGCTCGGTGCGGTGAGCGATCTCCCGGCGGTCGGGGCGGCGGCGGTCCCGCTGGCGGTGGGCGACCCGGCAGGTGGGTGGACCGGGTTCGGCGACGGGGTGTATGGGGGTTACGCGCTGCGTTTCTCCGGCGAGAACGCTGTCTCCTCGGCCGCGCCCGCGCTGGACCTTAGCGGCAGTTTCGGCATCATCACTTGGCTGCGCTACGACGGGACCGCGCCCGGCCCGCAGACCGCAGTCGCGCAGAACACGACCACCGGAGCCGGGGCCTGGATCGGCATCGACTCGGGATCGCACCTGAGGTTCTGCATCACCGCAGCGAGCGGGACGGCCGATTGCGCAACCTCCACCGCGACCATCGCTGACGGCGCGTGGCGCGCGGTGGCCGCGACCTGGAACTCGGCCACCGGGGCGATGTCGCTTTACGTCGACGGGACTGTGGCAGCCACCGCGACGCACGCCGCCACCAGCCTGGCGGCGGGGAAGTTCACCGTTGGCGCGGGTCTGGCGTCCGGGGCGCTGACCGGGTATTGGCGCGGCGGGATCGGCGACACCGTCACCTGGGCGGGCCCGCTGTCGGCCAGCGTGATCAGCGCGTACTCCGAGTGCGGGATACCGGCCGACCCGAACGCCTACTGCCTGTACTGACTGCGGTGAACCGGCGCGGGCGCGCGAGCCGCGCCCGCGCCGGGCCGCAAACTGTCTTTCCGTCTTTTCCTCTTTCCGTCTTTTCCGACCGTCTGGCTGGTCGCCCGCCTCGCGTCAGGCGCGGCCTGTTTGAGAGGAGTCCGCGATGTCCGCGTTCCCCACCCGTGTCCGCCGGTTCGCCGCCGCAGCAGTCCCAGCCGTGCTGGTGGCGGGCTTGCTCCCGTTGATCACCCGCGGCGGCCCGGCCGACGCGGCGCCAGCCCCCGGCACCGCGTCGGTGGGCACGGTGGGCAAGGCGCCGTTGACCGGGGTGCCGGATGATCTGGTGCCCGCAGCCCGGTGGAGCACCACCGCAACAGCCAACGGGACACCGGCGACGGGGAAGAGCAGGACCAGGCCCGCCGCGCAACGCGCCAGGGTCAAGACCGCCCCGGGCGGCTGGGCGCGGCTCGGGGACACCGGCATCACGCTGCGCACCCCAAAGGACGCGACGGTCGACGCCCAGCTCCTGGACCAGGACGCCGCGGCCGCCCAGGGGGCTGACGGTCTGGCGCTGCGGTTGTCCGCGACGGAGGCCACCGGTTCGGTGTCGGTGCGGATCCCAGACGAAACCCTGAACAGTTACTACGGCGGCGGGTACGCCTCCCGGCTCCACTGGACCGCGACCCCGGACTGCGCGTCCGGCACCTGCCCCGGCGGGCAGACCCCGGACGCCACACCGGTCGAGGCGACGCGTGACGGCGCGGCCACGACGCTGACGGTGGCGGGGGTTGGTGGGGCGGCCCCGGTGGTGTTGTCGGCGGTGGCGGGGCCGACATCGGGTGATGGGACGGGGACGTGGGCGGCGACGTCGTTGTCGCCGGCCTCGCAGTGGGGCGGGTCGGGCGGGTCGTTCACCTGGTCGTATCCGATCGCGGCGCCGCCGGCGGCGGCCGGGCCGGCCCCGTCGATCGCACTGGCCTATGACTCCGGGTCGGTGGACGGGGAGACCGCGTCGACGAACAACCAGGGCTCGGTCGTCGGGGACGGCTGGGCGCTGACCGGTACCGGGTTCGTTGAGCGCTCCTACGCCTCGTGTTCCGACGACGGGGTGACCGGATCAGCGGATTTGTGCTGGAAATCGGACAACGCCACCGTCTCGTTCGGCGCGCACTCGGGGACGCTGATCAAAGACGCGACCGGGGTGTGGCACCTACAGGGCGACGACGGCACCAAAGTAGAGAAACTCACCGGGGCGGGCAACGGGGTGCAGGGCGGTGAGTACTGGAAGATGACCGACACCTCCGGCACCCAGTACTTCTTTGGCCGCGACTCGGCCGCGGGGTCGGCGTGGTGGGTCCCGGTGGCTGGCAATGACGTGGGGGAGCCGTGCCACGGGGCCAGTTTCGACGCCTCGTTCTGCCCGCAGCAAGGCTGGCGGTGGAACCTGGACTACATTGTGGACGTCCACGGCAACGCGATGCGGTTGAAATACGCGACCGAGACCAACCACTACGCCCGCCACGGCCTGGCGACGTCGCCGGACAACTTCACCCCCTACATCCGCAGCGGCGTCCTGGCCGAGATCGACTACGGGTTCCGCGACGGCACGGCCGCCACCGTGTCACCGGAGAAGGTGACTTTCAGCTACGACACCCGCTGCGCTGCCACCACGGGTTGCGATAGCTCGCATCCGGGGAACATGCCGGACGTGCCATGGGACCAGGCGTGCGCCACCGGCCCGTGCCAGATGGGGTCTCCGACGTTCTGGACGACCAAGCGGCTGACCGCGATCCAGACCGCCACCCTGGTCGGCGGCGCGTCAACCAACGTCGACTTGTTCACTCTTACGCAGTCGTTCACCACCCCCTCGGACGGGTCCAGTGGGACACTGCGGCTGGACAAGATCACCCGGACCGGGCAGGTCGGCGGCAGCGTGGCGATGCCGCCGGTGGTGTTCACCGGGACCGAGTTGCAGAACCGGGTCACCCCGGGCGACGGGCTGGCCCAGTTCATGCGCGAGCGGATCACGAAGATTCAGCTGGACACCGGTGGGCTGATCTACGTCAGCTATCTCGCCTCGGATTGCAACGGGACCAAAGTGCCGGCGTCCCCGCAGACTGACGCGATGCGCTGCTTCCAGCAGCGCTGGGCGCCCGACGGCGGGGCGGAGCGGACCGAGTACTTCAACATCTACCCGGTCGCGCAGATCGTCGCCGACCCGCACACCGGCGGGCCGGGGCAGGCGATGGACGTGACCAGCTACGACTACTCGCAGGGCAAGCCGGCCTGGCGGCTGGACACCTCCCCGTTGACCCCGGACAGCAAGCGGACTTGGGGAGTCTCGGCGGGGTTCTCCAAGATCGTGGTCAACCGGGGCGATGTCAACCAGCCCGCGTCGCAGGAGTCCACGACCTACACCTATTTCCAGGGCATGGACAGCGACATCGCGTCCCCGGCCGGCGCCACGCGGTCGGCGAGTGTGACGGCCAGCGACGGCACGAGCGTGACTGATTCGGCGTGGTTCGCCGGGCGGGTCCTGGAGACCGTGGCCCGCAGCGGGGCCGGCGGGCCAATAGTCGCGGACACGATCACCGTGCCGTGGGCGTCGGCGGCGACCGCGTCGGCGAGCGCGAGCGAGCGGGTCGGCAAGAATGGGACGGTGTTCACCGTGACCGCCACCGCGCGGTTCACCGGCGACGCCGACACCCGCGTGATCGTGCCGTTGGCGGCGGGCGGGAGCCGGGTGAGCGAGGTCAAGACGACATACGACACCCGGGGCCGGCCGGTGACCGTGTCGGATCTGGGGGATGTGGCCACCGCCGCCGATGACACCTGTGAGACGACCACGTATGCGGACAACACGGCGGTGTGGCTGCTGGGCGCCGCTGCCGAGGTGAAGCTGTCCGGGGCGGCGTGCGACAAGGCCCAGCCGGCCCAGCTGTTGGCCGGCACGAGGGCCGCTTTCGACGGGGCCGGGCTGGGGGCGGTCCCGACTCGTGGGGACGTCACGCGCACTGACGAGCTGGCGGGGTATGACGCGTCTGGCGGCCCGGTGTGGGAGACGGTGTCCACCGCAACCTATGACGGGCTGGGCCGGTTGGCGTCGAGCACGGACGCGTTGGGCCGGACCACCTCGACCGCGTACACCCCCGCCTACACCGCGCCGGGCGCGGACGTCGGGCCGCCGACGGCGGTGGTGTCGACGAATCCGTTGGGGTGGGCCACGACGACTGGTTGTCAGCCGGGGCGGGGCGCGCCGGCGTACACACTCGACCAGAATGGCCATCGCACGGACGCGGTGTGTGACCCGTTGGGGCGGTTGACCGGGGTGTGGCTGCCGGATCGGCAGCCGGCCGCCGCCTTCCCGGTGCCGTCGGTCTCCCACGCGTATGTGGTGTCGCAGACGACGGCGAATTCGGTGGCGACCACGACGTTGAACTCGACTGGTTCCACGGTGACTTCCTGGGCGTTGTTCGACGGGTTGGGGCGGGCGCGGCAGACGCAGGACCCGTCGGAGGCGACCGGTCCGGCGGCGGTGGTGTCCGATGTGCTGTATGACGCGGCGGGGCGGGCGTTCCACACCTACGGGCCGTGGGCGGCGAACCAGTACCCGTCCGGGACGCTGATCGTGCCCACGATCTGGACCAACATCGCGAACTCGACGCTGACGAACTTCGACGGAGCGGGGCGGGTGTCGTCGGTGGTCACCGAAGGTTTCGGGCTGGCGAAATGGCGGACCGGGTACGCCTATGGCGGGGACCATGTGGACGTGACCCCGCCAGCGGGCGGGCACGCCACCACCGCCTATTCGGACGCCCGGGGGAACACCACCCGGCTGATCGACTGGCACGGCGCGGCTCCGGCCGGGGCCGCCGACACCACGTCCTACGGGTGGGACTGGGCGGGGCGTATGACCTCGATGACCGGCCCGGGCGGGGCGGAGTGGTCGTGGGAGTACGACCTGCTGGGCCGGCAGGCCGAATCGGTCGACCCGGGCGCGGGGACCACCACCCGCACGTTCGACGCGGCCGGGAACATGTTGACCGAGACCGACGCCCGGGGGGTCACCCTCGCGCACAGCTACGACGCCCTGGGCCGGGCGACCGGGCTGTACCGGGGCTCCACCGCCGGCCCGCAGCTGGCGTCTTGGGCCTATGACACGCTGCCCAACGGCGGCACCGCGCTCGGGCAGCCGGTGTCGGCGACCTCATACTCCGGTGGCGGGGCTTACACCAGCGCGGCAACCGGGTACGACGCGCTGGGCCGCCCGACCGGGTCCCGGGTGACGATCGCCGGACCGGTGGGCGCGGGGGCGGGGCAGGGCGCGTTGAACGGGTCGTGGGACACCACGGTCGCCTACAACCCCGACGGGTCGGTCAAGACGGTGGGTCTGCCGGCGATGGGCGGGCTGCCGGCGGAGCCGGTGAACTACGCCTACACGGCGGTCGGGGACCTTTCCACGATGAAAGGCCGGGCGATCTACGTCGGCGGGGTGATCTATGACTCGGTCGGGCAGCCGCTGCAGCTGGCGCACTACGACGGGATGACCTACCTGTACGACCAGTGGGCCTACGACCAGCCAACCGGGCGGATGACCGAGTCCGCGGCGATCACCTCCGCTTCGACTAACGATGTGGCCGCCGACCGCACCTACACCTACACCGACGCCGGCACCATCACCCGCATCACCAACACCTCCTCGGCTGCGGCGACCGACACCCAGTGCTTCGCATACGACTGGGCGCAGCGCCTCACCCAGACGTGGACCCCCGCCGGCGGCGACTGCGCCCCCGCCCCGACCAGCGCGGCGCTCGGCGGGCCGGCTCCGTACTGGCAGTCCTACACGTACAACGCCGCCGGCGACCGCGCCGCGCTGACCGCGCACGCGACCGGCGCGGCCGGGGCGGATCGGACCGACACCTACGCCTATCCGGCGCCCGGGGCGGCGCAACCCGACGCGGTCCAGTCGGTCACCCACACTCAGGGCGGGGCGGCCACCACGGACTCCTACAGCTACGACCCCGCCGGGAACACCCTGACCCGGCCCGGGCAGGCCCTGGCCTGGGACGACACCGGCCGCCTCGCCCGAACCACCACCGCCGCCGGTGTCCAGTCGAACATCTACGACGCCGCCGGGGACCTGCTCGTCCGGGTGGAGGCGGACGGGTCGGCGACCGCGTTCCTCGGCGACACCGAACTGAGCGCGGACCCGGCCGGGAAACTGTCCGCGACCCGCACCTACACCGCCCTCGGCCGCCCCGTCGCGGTCCGGACCAGCAAGACCGGGACCGTCGCCGGGGTCGTCACTGACCTTTCCGCAGACCCCGCCGGCACCGCCACCGTCAACCTGACCACCGACACCTCAAAGATCACGGTCCGGTACTTCGACCCGTTCGGGAACCCACGCGACAGCTCGCCTGTGGCCTGGCCCGTCGCGCACGGCTTCCTGGACAAACCCCTCAACCCAGCCACCGGGACCACCCACCTGGGCGCCCGCGACTACGACCCCAAACTCGCCCGATTCCTATCCGTCGACCCCCTGCTCGACCCCACCGACCCACAATCACTCAACGGCTACACCTACGCCGACAACAACCCCATCACCAAAACCGACCCCACCGGCCTAGGCGTCGCCGACTACCTCGGCCCCGGCCAAGCCGTCAACGACCACAAAAACACCGACAACAGCTGGATCAAACACCCCGCCACCGCTTCCGGAGGAGGGGCTCCGCCAGCGGCGGGCGCCGGCCCGATTCCGGGTTGGACCCAGGACCAGTACGACACCTACGCGGGTGCCTGGGCCTCGGGGAGCTTCCCGCTGGGGGCTCCTCCGCCTGGGTCGTGCGCCAGCTACGAGCAGTGCATGCACCGGACCGGGGAGATCCTGCGCGCCAACGCGGCCCCGGGCAGCCCATACCAGATACTGATCCAAGTCGGCGACTGCCCGATGTGCGACACCCTGTGGCGCTGGGGCAGCAACGCAGTCAAGCTCGTCGGCGACATCACCGGGATCACCGGATGCTTCATCGACCACAACGGGCTCGAATGCGCCGCCCTGCTGCCAGTCGGGAAAATCGTCAAAGGCGGCAAACTCGTCGACGACGCCGTGCGCGCCTCCCGCGGAGCCAAAAACACCAAAAACGCCGCCAAAGCAGCCGGCGCTCTGGTTGACTCTGGTAAGTACGACTATCTGTTCGGTAAAGTCGCCTCGAGTTCTCACAACGCGGCTCGTTCCGCGCAGAACGCACAGCAGCTGGCGAGAATCGGTGTGTACGACAATGCGACGGGACGCGCACTGCTGCAGAGCCATTTCGATGACGTCGTCGCTAAGGGGGATAACATCGTGAGAAGCTACACGGATGCGCACGGGACTTTTCAGGTTCGGGATTCGCTCTTCTTTGGGCCGGGTGGCTCCCTGAAGTTTGAGTCGACCTGGCAAGTCACCGACAGCGGTCTGCGCCTGACAACGGTGATCCCGATGGGCGGCCCGTGATGGCGGTCCGTCCAGAAGTGCCGCGGATTGAGGATCTCAGTGATCTCGGAGTTGTTGTAGAGTTGTCAGAACAGCCCGGTGTGGTCTCGGTGACTTCGTGGGCTGGCGATGGAAGCTCTGTCACACTCACCTGGGACGAAATCGCAGGCTCGGCGTGCGTCCGGTGGGTCGACGATGGCGAGGAGCGACTAGTACTTGAACGCGAAACCCTTTCAAAGGTTTCCGTCAGCGAGGAGCACGGCAGAGTCCATTACCGGGTCTGGTGCCGATCTGAAGGGCTTGGTGGAGATCTGTTTGTGCGGATAGGCGAGCAAGTATTCGTCAGAGACTCACTGTTGCGCACGTGACGGGTCTGGGTGTTCCGACAGGTCCATTGGCCGATGCTTTGAAGGAAGCGGGGATCCCGTGGAGAATGGGGCTGTGAGCGTGGATTGGAGCGGGTACGAGCCCTACCCGGACGTCGGCCTGGATCTGAATGAGCTGCCTCGGGTTGAGGCGCGGCAGGTGTACAAGCGGTGCATGGCGACCAAGGAGGAGCGGATCGAGGGGCTGCGCGCGCTGGTGCGGACCGGCGGCGTCGAGCTGGACAGCAGCGACCGGGCGGTCCAGGCGTTGAACGACTGGTTCCTCGCCGACGTGCGGGCCGATCCCGACAGGCCGGGCCGCATGCTGCCGATCTGGTATTCGGTGGCGCACGACATCGGGTTGTTCCTCGGGGAAGTGATGATCGCCCGGCACCCGGGTCTGCGCTGGGAGTTCTTCACCTGGGGGAAGAAGAGCATCGACTACCAAAAGCACGTGATCATGGGGTTCGGCACCGAGAACCCGAAGCACCACACCAGCGCCGACCCCTGCGGGGCGGTCACGGGGTACGGGCACCAGATCATCATCCGGCGCGGCTCGGTTCCGACCTATGGCGTGGTCACCGTGCGCGGGGTGCGGCTCGACCTCGACGAGATCATGGCGAAGCACCACAACGACGAGGTCGACACCGACGAGTTCGTGGATTCGTTGCGGATCGCGGCCCGGCGGGCGGGGCAGCCTGACCCGCCCGCAGCGGATGAGGACCAGCCGGCGCCTGGCGAAGCGCCGGCTCCGGGCGTGACGCCCGCCGCCGGCCCAACGGCGCCGGGGTGAGTCTGTTGGGCATCACCGGCGACCGGGCCGCGCTGAGCGCGGACGCGGCCGGGAAACTGTCCGCAGCCCGCACCCCCACGGCGCTCGGCCGCACCGTCGCGGTCCAGACCAGCAAGACCGGGACCGTGGCCGGGGTCGTCACCGACCTTTCCGCGGACCCTGCCGGTACTGCCACCGTCAACCAGGCCACCGACACCTCAAAGATCACGGTCCGGTACTTCGACCCGTTCGGGAACCCACGCGACAGCTCGCCGGTGGCCTGGCCCGTCGCGCACGGCTTCCTGGACAAACCCCTCAACCCAGCCACTGGGACCACCCACCTGGGCGCCCGCGACTACGACCCCAGACTCGCCCGATTCCTATCCGTCGACCCCCTGCTCGACCCCGCCGACCCCCAATCACTTAACGGCTACACCTACGCCGATAACAACCCCATCACCAAAACCGACCCCACCGGCCTCGGCGTCGCCGACTACCTGGGCCCCGGTCAGACCGTCAACGACCACAAAAACACCGACACCGACTGGACCAAACGCGCGCCCATCCCAGGCAAGGCGACCAGAAGGCCCGACACCCTGTACCAGGGCGCCGGCAGCACCCCGACGCACACGCCAACCACGCCCGTGCCAGTCCCCCTCGCCGCACCAGGTTGGGACCCCAAGACCGCGTGCACCCCGGGGTACGGCTGCAGAACGATAGACCCCGCGACCGGCGGCGGCCGGGTCTCCGACCTCGGCAAGATTCTGGGCATAGCAGAGGAAATCATGGCAAGCCCGATCACCTCCCCCCACCACTGCGCCACCGATACTGGCTGGGGCAGCTGCGCCGAGGCCGCAGTCGGCATAGGGCTCACCGTTTGCAGCAGTGCGTCCGTTGGAATCTGCACCGGAGCAAAAGGGGCCAAAGACGCCGCCAAAGCCGCAAAAAGAACAGACGAAGCCGGTCGGGTTTCTAAGGGCGCTATCGCTGATGCAGTGCCCAGAAATCTGCCGCAGCAGCCAGCCTTGGGCGCTGCCAAGAGCGGCCAAGGCGCGGTCATCATGCGCGGCTCCCAGGTTGCGGGCGCGCCGCGCGTTGTCGCGAACTACGGCGCGGGTGATTGGGCAAAGATGCAGTACGTGTTGCGCGACGCTGACAGCAACGCAACTATGCACTGTTTCCGGAACCTGGCTACTGGTCTCGACGTGGAGTGTGAGTTAAAATGATGGTACGTTGCGTTGCCAATACGGGCGCGTCGATACAGGAGGCAAATATCGCGCCCGAAATGGGGATCGACAGATCGACCGAGTTTCCGGTCACGATTGATCGTGAATACGTTGTCTTCGCCGTGACGATGTTTCGCGGTACCGCTTGGTACTACGTGCTGGATGACGATCGTCGTCGTTGGCCGATTTGGAAACCGGCGAGCCTGTTTGAGGTCATTGATGGATCACTTCCTGACAGTTGGATCTTTGGGTATTTCAGATTCACACACGATGATCAATATCCGATTTTGTCGTTCCCGGAGTGGGCGGGCGATCACTCCTTCTACGAGCGATTAGTTGACGATGAGCGAGAGGCGGCTGAGATCTTTGTCAGGCGACGGGCAGAGATAGAGAGGTGTCAGGGCTGAGGTATGCGTAGGCTGCGGCAGATTCGGGCAGCACCTGCATCCGGACAACTGCCTATGAACAAGATCGAGCCGTTGATCAAAGGTGACTTCTACGAGAGTGCTTTCGGACCGAGCGTCCTGCTCGTCTTGACGTCGCACGGTGCCGTCGCGTGGCTTCGATCCACGTTCGACTGTCTCGCATCGCAAGACCTGGATGGAGTCTTTCGCCTGGATGCGCAGCCGGAAGTCGAGCTTGGCGCTTCGATAGCCGAGTTTCTGCTATTTCGAGTTGAACGAACGCCGCTGCGGCACCTCGCTGGTGGCAGCGGCGGAAAGTTCGAGTGGAGTTGCACTGCTGAGGAGGGGCGTACGGCTGTCCTCTTGCTCGAGCCCGTTTCACACCACGCAACTTCGGGTTAGGAGTGGATTCGAATGGGAGGCAAGACGGGTTGGGCTGGCGTGGATTGGGAGGCGTTCGCGGACTCGGCGATTCCTGGGTGGCGTTCTCTTCCTGATAGTCATGAGGAGTGGCTCGACGGGCGCGACGTGGAGGTGCTAGCCGGCGCGATCGATCATTCGTCGGAGGATTGGCGCTGGCTCGCCTTCAACATGAATCTGGAGGATTTCGGGGAGCCGCCGGCATTGGTGTCGTTCCGCGGAAAGCTGTTCGCGGCGGGGGATCCCCCGGTCCAGCTGTCGGGCACTTCGATGGACCTGCAAGCCGGCCGGTACCGCACTGGGGTGGCGGAGTGGGTGCCGGTGCCGGTCGAGCACAAGGCCACGTTGGGGTCGGCGATCGCCTGGGCTCGGGAGAACGTCGGCCAGCAAGGCCGGGCGGTATCGTCGGGTCGCCGCCCGTTGCGCGGCGAGGTCGAAGACGACCCGCCCTACAACAACAAGGAGATCTCCTGCTGGCGCTGGGAGATCGCGAAAAGGCCGGCGATCCGGTTGCGGATCGAGTTGTCCGCGCACGCCGCAGTGGCGGGGTGGCTGCAGCGGTGGCGCGGCGGGGTGTTAGATCCGGTAGCCGACGGCTGGGCGGCGGCCGGCGGGCAGGTGCAGTGGCACCGGGCCAGGAACGACCCCAGGATGCGCGGCGGGTTGGAGATTGGAACTCTGGTGACCAATCTCGCGGGCTGGCCGAAAGCCCGCCGGCCCGCCGGGAAGCGATGGCAGGCGCTATTCGACGAGCTGGACGAGGAACGCGTCGCCGGCATCTTCACCAACGCCCACGCCGACGACTTGGCGGGTTTCCCCAGCGACGACCGGTGGGGCGAGGTGTCGGTGGAAGCGCGGACGGTGCCTACCAGGCCGGGGACGGACGACCCGCGGCGCATCGCCGCCAAGATCAGCGAGCCGTTCATGAGGTTCCTCGACTGCGCGGTGCTGGAGTCGTTGGTCGATTCGGCGCTGGCGACGCTGCCGGTCACCAGGGGCCGGGTGGCCTTTGATCGCGGCCACACTTTCGGGCCCTGGGTGACCATCGCCCCGGCGGCTGATCTCGACGACACGGCCTTGGAGTCCGCCCGCCGGTCCGGCGTGTTCGAGCGGATCGTGGACAAGCCCGGTCTCGCCGGGGATTTCGTGTGGTTGCAGGCCACGACGGACCGGCTCCGGTTCACCACCGACCACGCCAAGGCGGTCACCGAGTTCTTCGAATCCTCGGGGCTGGAGCGGCTGCGAGAGTTCGGTGTCCAACGGTTTTTCAGGGAATAGCTGAAACGCCACCTCGCGCCGCGAAAGGAGCAGACTAATGGGTGCCTCTGGCTGGGAGTATCGAGTGCCATTCACCGGCAGTGTCGAAGCGACGTTGGCGGCCACGCAGGAGCGGGTGTTGGCGAGCGGGGACTACCTGTGGCCGTGGGAGGACTACCCCGGCGACCCGGATGCCGAGGTCCGCCGCCCGGCGACGCTCGCCGAGCTCGCCGCCGCGAAACAGGAGGAGGAGTTCTGGGACGAGGGCACCCACTCCATCCTGGACATCGAACGGGTCCGCGCCGATGGCGACGCCGACGACTTCGGGACGATCCAACCGTTGGTTCCCGCAGAGCTGCGGGAGGTGTTCGGGACCGAACGGCCCACCCTAGCCGACTTCCAGCGCGGGCGGGCGCGCCTGGATGACCTGCCGGGCGAACCGTGGACCGGGCGGGCCGTCACCATCCACGAACACGGCGCCCCGACCCAGGCGTTCTTCTTTGGATGCTCCGGCGACTAGCGCACCGTGGTGGTTTGTGGGCTACGTCGCATTGTGCAGCGCACGGTCGATGAATCAGCGCGCTGGCAAGGGCTGGCTGATGACCTGGCGCTGCTGGCGTTGTGGTCGTCATGGGTTGACCAGGTGTGGCTCGATGGCCACCTGCCGGGCGTCTGCTGACGGAGGCCCGATAACAAGCGATACGCATGCGGTCATGGGGACCGTCGATGGTCGCGCGGTTACCGATGCGGGCACCAACGCGATAGTCGCGAACGCCGAAGCGGGGTTCCCTGGCATGAGCGCGCATCGCGCCGGCTGGCCCGCGCTGCGCCGCTGCCCGCTCGCTGCCTGACTACGCCGCAGCCAACCTATTTTCTATTCGCCTCCGGTCCGTCAGTGAACATGATCCATGACATCAGCTACCGATCCGGCTACCTTTCCAGGTGCCCGAATCGGCTACGACGACGTACACTGTTGGCATGGCAGCCACCACGACGATCAAAGTCACGCCCGCGCTGCGCGAGCGGATCAACCGCCACGCTGCCGAGCGCGGCCTGACTGCCTGCGGGTTCATGGAGCAACTGGTCGGCGACCTGGAACGGGAGCAGATGCTCGCCGCCTTCGGCCATGCCTTCGCCGCCGCCGGCACCGACTACCGGGACGAGACCGCCGACTGGGACGGCATCCAGACCGCGTGGCCCGGATGACCGCCCTGTGCCGCGGGTCGATCGTTTGGTTC
>Ga0123357_10001532_pt1 | contig 24571 bp, 11 predicted proteins | sample TergutEmb28metaG_FD_89873 | JGI IMG/M metagenome (GOLD analysis project Ga0123357, IMG submission 89873) | Embiratermes neotenicus P4 segment gut microbial communities from Petit-Saut dam, French Guiana - Emb289 P4 | ecosystem: Host-associated > Arthropoda: Insects > Digestive system > Gut ...
GACAGACAGACAGACAGACAGACAGACAACAGTTTTCATAAATGCTCTGTAGGAATGAGAAAACACTTAAAATTTAATCTGAGACAGTTTATTTGTAATATAAAACTGTGGTTCATGTTCATATTAGAACAATAGATTTTGTTTTATTCATTTTAATTTAGAGTTACAGTACAAGAGTTCACCATCTGTTTTCTTTAGTGATAGGTGTGCAAGCAAAGCTGGAAGACAGCATTGAAAATCAGTAGGTGCTCACATGTAGTGGCAGAACATGGACATGCTGCCTCCTCCTTGTTTGTTAGCATACTGTTTAGGACCAGTCTTGTCAGTTTTGGAGGTAATCAGTTCTTCCATCTCCCCTCCCCACAATTCAGTAAGTGGGGCCTTCTTATAGTTCACAGTGAAGTCACTCCCAGAGCTCATAACAGGGGTGAAGATTACTGTCTTCTATCATAAGAACAGAATCCAGTCCAAAAAATCCACAACAAATATTAGTATCCTGTATGTCTGGGAGCCTCCCTATGCTGCAGTGTTTGTGGGCACCTTGTCTGTGCCACTGATCTGTGTTGTGTATGCTTTACAGCTTATGCAGTGACTGCTGTAGTGTTGTTAATTAAAGTAGTATGCAAGTAAGTAGTAATGCATGGTTTTATGTTGTCCAGGTTTCGCCTATATTAGATGCAGTAGCGCAAGAATCTTCATCAGGTTATTCTGAAGTTTTAAGTGAGTCAACATCTACAAGAGTAGCATTGCTAGATATGCACAACTCACAGCACACAGCCACAACCGTAAGTCGAGTAGCCCCTTGTTTTCACCACAGAGGGACAACTGGGTGTTCTGCAATACCAGAATTGCCTCCCTGGCTTCAGCACTGTTATACCACAGGACAGATGTCTGGGGGTGAGAGTGCTCAGCAAGGATCTCAGCATTACCATCAGTCTGCAACATACCTGACACATGATGGCCTGAATGTTCAAGGAGATAGGTAGGATACCACGTGTGTGTATTGTTTGCTCAATATTTTTGTTTCTGCTGCTTTTGCTTACATGCTTGGTGCATAATACGTGTCATGCAAATTATTGCTGTGCCTATTTGAGTGTCATCTAGCTGAACCAACATATACACTGAATATTTGTAGCTTGGTTCATTCCATATGATTGTTCATTTCATTTTACAAGGTTTCATATTATGTGTTATATGATATTTTCATATGTTTGTGTGGCAGTTTTCAAGAAACTGGAAGTGTACATTTGTAGGTCTCACAAGTTTTTAAAAATGTGATCTGGGGTTTCAGAGGTGCCATGCAAAAAATGATTAGGTCACCCATAACTCCATGGCCTTAAGGCATGAGAAAAGTGGTTTGCATTCATCTTCATTGATGTCATCCCCCCTCTTTATCTGTGTTGAAATCCACAAGATTACAAAATTGATTTTCATCCTGTTGCTTGCATGGACTGATAAAGTGGTGCTGGTATTCACTTTCTCTAGACAACTTGGTCACATGACATGGCATCTCCCCCACCCTTCTCCTCTCCTCCTTTTCATGCCCCTCCTCTTATTGTATCTGTTACCTGACTGTAGTAATATTCAAGGAATATTACCACTGTTGACCATGTGTGTATCTTGCCATCGTCCCATGGTTATGAAAAGTATAGAGAATTATCAGTGTTGATTTCCACATGTAGTGACTGGGAAAAAGAATAGTCCTACTGGAGCCCATGCAGGCCATGAAAGGCGACTGCAGTGGGTACTACCTGGTGCCTTGGATTATAGCTGGACCCCCTCTGCCCTGGGGGTTATAAATAGATTGGGCGACAGGCCGACATCCTGTCACCATAAAAAAGCTAACTATTAGGAATCCTAATTGTGGCCTCGGAACAGTCAGACTTTGTGGAACTGACCTAGGCTGTGGAAAAGGGGAATGACATGAGGATAGGGACTTGGAACATATACACATTGTACAGAGCAGGGGCAGTGAATGAATTGGTGGAACTGTGTACAAACAGATATTAATAAATGCGAAATTAAAAACTGGAAAGAGAGGTCAAGTAATGGATCTGACTGGGAGAAGTCCATTAAGGAGGCAAATGTCTGCATTGAACTCTAGGGCAATCTAAGAACGTAAGTAGAAGAAGAAGAAGAAGAAGAAGAAGAAGAAGAAGAAGAAGAAGAAGAATATCAGTGTTTATTTCTGTGTGCATGGAAACTTACTTATCATATATTCCTGCATTTTTAAAGAGCTGTGACAAGTAATGGGAGTGTAGTGGGACTGTGTGTTATCCATTTTTCAAGAAGCCTTGTGGTTGAGTACAAGATGAGTAATGTGTGGCAGTCTCATTGCATTCAGTATACTTATTAAATTCTTTATACTAATTAAACTGTGTTTAAACAAAACATTTAGTAAAGTGTGTCTAGAGAAACATTTTTTAGTGCTGTTTAGAATGTTCTAAATGGGGAGATCCTTTATTGTCACTTATGTTCAACATTGCTTTAAAATATGCCATTACATGGCACACTTGGGACAGATGACAAATACATACAAAATTTGGTTGCAAGGACAGATGAGAAGAGACACTTTTGGAAGCCCTCAGCATAGATATTGAGATAATTTTAAACTGCGCTTTATCAAAATGAAGTTACAGGGTATGGACTGGATCCAATTGGCTTCAGGTAGTGACAAAAGCTTGAGTGTTGAGAACACAACAGTGAACTTTTGGGTGCATGAAAGGCAGTAAATTCTTGACTAGCTGAGTGACTACAGTAAAAGTTACACTATCCAGCACCTCTGGGATGTCAGACTTGCCAAGTTTAATAATTTTTTGAATGTTAAGATGTTATACCTGAAATGTATCTTAGTGTTCCTAGCAGCCTCTTGGGTTGACCTAAGCTCTTAATTTGGCGCTTGATATCCTCTTGTGTTTTGGATTTCTCCACCATACTTTCACTAGTTATATAACATGGTGTGTGTGTGTGTGTGTGTAAATTCTAAAAAAAAAATATTATATTTCACTTTTTTAATCATTATATTCACATCACTGTTGCTGGTTGTTTAAGTATCAAAATGTAGGAAGCTTCTTAGTCACTTTCTGGATATTAGTTATCATTTAGTGCCAGATATAGCAGCTTTTACTGTATTAGCTTCTCATGAAGATCTCTGTTGTCTGGAGTTACTTCATTAGTTAAGTTGGAAAATGTTAATGGTGTAGTGATTATGGATAGCGTTGACATGTTGTGTTTTCAGTACCATACACTTAATGTGCATTTATTGCAGATCTCTGAAATCTGGAGGAGGATGTCGTCTGGATGCTAATCCCACTGGGATTGGTGGCCTTTCAAATGGTGATATCTGTGATTCAAATACTTTCCTCAACTATGTCTTGAACCAACAGAGATCAAGTGGTATTTTCTTATTTGATCCAATTCGTTCCCTTCATCCTAACGAAACCAGCACAGAAACAACATCTTCAACTTCTGAGCGTGAAAATAATACAAGCAGAGGCTCTGCAAGTCATCAGAATCTCAACGAAAAGCACACCATAGATTCTACAGTCAAACATAATGCCCCACCATCAGCCATTCCTCCAGTTGAGGGTAATTCCACACGTCGTGATGCTGCCACAAATACTGTCTCAAAATATTCACAAACAGTTCCCTTGTTACCCCTTCATGCTGATATGAAGGCTAATATGGTTGAACACTCAAATGATAGCAGTATGCCCGTAAATCGGATGCAGTTAAAAGCTTGCCACCAGCACCATTGTACAAAGTGTGTTATGTCAAAAATAAGTCACATGTGTCATGAGGAGAGAATGTCGCAAGCACGAGATGAAAGCACAGGTCAGGGGTTAGCTGCAGACTTTACTGTTAGTGTTGCATGTCACAAAATTGTGAACACAAGGAACTGCACTGCTGTGGGCTGTGGTAATCATATTCCAGATGCTAAGGTTGAAAATGGGAAGGTACACACCAACTTTGTTGTTGTCAGTACAGCTGGTAACAGTGACATAAACCCTCAGCAAGAGCATCAGTGTAGCCATGGACCTTGTACGTGTTCAACAGAGACTATTCATATTGTAGGTGATTCTGTAAAGACTGAAGCTTTGTCAGCTCATTGTGTGAGTGGTACTGGCAATAATGGGAAATTCGGTAATGTTCAGCTAGGTCGTGAAATTGTAACCGATTGCAAGTGTATGAATGATTGTGGGAATTTGTGCATTAAAGACAATCGTAGATTGCATTACGTTGATATCGATAGGCCATTTACTTGTGAGATATGCTTCAAGAACTATCCTACAAGCACTACACTAATGAACCATATGAGGTACCATCGTGGACAGCGGCCATATCAGTGTGAAGTTTGTAACAAGGCTTTTGCAACAAATTCTCACCTTGTTACTCATCGTAGAGTTCATACGGGTGAACGGCCTTTTCAGTGCAGGTTGTGCAGACGTAGCTTTGCGGATCGGTCGGCATATGTCAAGCATGAACGTACTCATGGCCCCAATGGAACAATAATCAAACGATACAAGTGTGATGAATGTGGTAATGCATTTGTAGATTCATGTGGATTGAAGAAACACGTTCGTATTCATACTGGTGAGAGACCGTACTGTTGTTCTGTGTGTCAGAAAACATTTTCAACAAGTTCAACCTTCGTTGCGCACAAGAGGATTCATAGTGGAGAAAGACCATACAAGTGTGAAAACTGTGACAAAATGTTCATCACCAAATCACATTTGTTGACTCATCGTCGAACGCACACAGGGGAAAAACCTTTCAGTTGCCAAGTATGTAACAGGGCATTTGCAGATGGATCAAGTTTTCGCCGTCATGAGCGTCTCCATACAGGTGAGAATAGGCACACTTGTGATATCTGTGGGAAGGGCTTCCCATTTGACACATCACTAGCCAAGCATAAGCAGAGTCACATACCTGGCACACCTACCTTTGTATACATGGTATGAAACATCAGCAGGCTGTGTATAAATCCATTATAATTGTACAGAGAAAATGCTGTCTCCAGAAATTTATTGTGTTTCATTTTATGCAATTTTAAAACATGTCTAGAAATTGATGTCACAATTTCTTCCGTATGCAAGATACGGAGAGATGACTAACAAGCAGTTTCTGTGGAAGGTTGTATTCACTTTGAGGCTCTTGTTTGTGTAGATTGACAGAGAAGTAGAGTGCATTAATGTCTGAAGGTATGTGTATGTGACTAACAATTATTGTATGCTCTTTTCTTCCTTATTGTATTTCACATGGAAAATTGAAAGATGAAATTGATATCAGTTACATCATATTTAGCTTAAAGGCTTGCACTCTGTATCATTGTATACAGGATTAAAATGTATACCATGTCTATGTTATAAAACAGTTAACAGCTTTGTTGAACACTTAATGTTGAAGTGCCCATCTGTACCATCTGCAGTTCAACAGGTCTGGAAGAAATTGTGTGTGTACAGTGTTGAACTTTGTTATTATAATTATCATCATCATAATTTTGTCTACAACATTTAGTTTTTGTGATCTTGGCTGCAGTTCATTAAGGTAGATTGTTATGAATTAGTTTAAATTTGGAATAATTAAAGACTTCACTTTATAATAATGCTACAGGTAGGAATTTTGGCATGCATGTTTCATTGAACGTGAGTATAAGAAGGAGAAAGTAAATGGAGACTGTAGAAAACTGCATAATGGAGATATTCGTTATTTATGCTTTTCACCAAATATTATTTAGGTGACCAAGAGTTGGACAGGGCATGTGGATAGTGTGGAATCAAGAAGAAGTACATACAGGTTTTTGGTTGGGAAACTTGAAGGAAAGAGACTGCTAGGAAGATCTGGGCATGGAATTTAAGATAATATTAAAATGGATGTTAAAGAAGTAGGATGGGATGGCATGAGACTGGATTCATCTGGCTCAGTTGGAAAAAATGGAACATTGCAGTGAACCTTTGGGATCCATAAACTGCTAGGATTTCTTGACTAGGTGAGGAACTGTTAGCTTCTCAAGAAGTACTGTGCTCCACAGAGGTAGATAGGTAGTTTTATTGAGCTTGGAACAAAGGTGAGCATTATGTAATTTGATAACCAAAATCCTCACTAAGAAAGAGATACTTTATCAACAGATTAAAAAAAATAAAATTGGATCTACAGGGGTTGTGAGGTTATGCACTGTATTGAAGACCCATGAATTATTCCCTTTCTCCAATTGCCCTTTGTTTTAACAATATGTGTAACTAGTATGATAAATAAAGAAATTCATGGTCATCACTGTGTAATGTATGTATTTTACATTATCTAAGGACTACGAAAGTAAAGTGTAAAAGTTCATGAACTGGGAAAAGGGCAAAATACTGTATCATTAGTTGAACAGAAACTTGCTGATAACTTGTCATTGCAGTTTGTGTGGATCTTAAAGATCCACACAAACAAACTTATCACTTCTTGTAATTTAAGATCTTCCTTAGATATCAATGTCCAGTACCCTTACACTTGATTCTTGTCATAGAAGATTTTGTTGTAGGATATGAGGCCATGTTTCCTACATTTTTGGAAGAGCTTACTGCCTCTATCTGCAGTGTAGTCAAAGAAAGATGCTTTGCTAGTTTCAGTTATATGTGGAATAACATTCAGATATATGGGGTTGTAGTACTAGCCCCTGGTTTATATGTTGGTCATTCTGTCTGACATTTTGTATAAAGGTTTGGGCACTTGTAGAGAATTAATCAAGATTAAATGAATTTCATGATATCTGTTCCCCTAGCAAGCAGATAGATGCAGTAAGCTCTCGTGAAATGTTGGTAAGCAGTCGCCAATCAGTACAGCAATACAGTTCTGTGAAAACCTCGTGTTACACCTTGTCGCATATGCTTTCTGGTTAGGTTTCTTGCCATTGGCAGGTTGTCGTAAGTGATGTTTAACCCTTCATTTTGCGGTTTTTGCAATTATAATGTTTGCTTGTGTTATTAGGCAGATATAAGAATGAAGAAAATGTGGTAGAATTAGAGTTTACTTTGTAGTGCAGTTAGAATGTGTCTGAAATTTTATAAACTTTGAAGTTTCCTCATACTGCCATGCTTCCCAGAATGTGTTGCATGGATGGCAAGCTGAGTTTTGTTTCATACCCAATAAATCCACAATGTACAAACACATGTTTCATGAAGAAACCTAAGACTGGAGTGTGATTATTCTCATCATCCACTAAGTTAATTTAACGTTGGTAGAACTAAATAAATTAGTTGCTGGCTGTGTATATATTTCCTACCATGCATTTGGTTTTTTAGGGGGGTGTGTATGAAAGTTTTACTAGTGTCATGTTAATATTATTCAGATGACCGTTATATTGTGTATGGACATTTTTTATATTAAGGATTACAAAGTTTGCCACAGTGCATTACTTTCAGATTATGTCAAACAAATTTAGGTAGTGTAAATCTGTACTGAATGGAAAATATAACTACTAATAATGTGTAAAAATATTATTCACAATTAACTGCATGAAATGTATAAATAAGTTTTACCATTTTAACAATTGCTTAATACAGACAGAACAAACCAGCAAGTGCAGTAAGTTGTGGATATACATGGATTTTAAAACCATGTTTAAGCAAAGTTTTTTAATATCATATATTAAAAATTTGAACCCTTTAACAGTTTAGTGGTAACTACAAGTAGTGTGGTGGGGTGGAGGAGCAAGTTTGCAGCCACTACAGGCAACATACTCAAAGAAGCAGTGTAATAAATATTTTATTTTAAAATAAAAATTGATTTTCTGGAGTCAGCAGATATTAAATTATGAACTATATTAAAATAAACTGTCATTCACAACTAAAAGTTTTTATTGCCAGTATTTATCATTCATTACAGCATGCTTCAGCCAGCTTGGCCATCCTCAGACAACAATAAAAACAAAATACTTGGGAGGTTAATTGATACATCAAGTTCTATCACATAAAGAGAGAGGAGAACTCTTTTCTACATAAAGAGCAATGCTTTATAGGGATTCATGTTTTTTGAATGAAGTCATCCCGTTGTGTTATCTGAATATTTACTTTATTACAGTATGTTTCTGTCAACACAACTAACATTTAAAGTATAACATTAATGCAACATGTTTCGACTTGTGACAGTCATCATCAGGCTGATCTAAGAACCGTTGAACATTCCACAGGTTTTATTTTGTGCATTTGGGATCCCATATGCCTTACACCATATAATATTGTGAGGTAACTTACCTACAGTGCTATTGTATGTAATATTAAGCACATGGTGTGAGCGAAGCTATTTGCTGGCCGTTGTTCTTCCACTTTGTGACTCTTTGCAGGGGTGGGGGTTCTTTTTGTTGTTTAATTCACTTGCGCTCCTGCCTGTCTCTGCTCATAGTACTGGTGTGGTCTTTATACTGTTTTTTCTCTGTAATTGTGGAATCGGGTGTTTTAATATGCAATCTGCTGTGACATTCTGAGTAATGCTGTCTATGTGAGTTACCAGTGAAGTGCTACTTACAGTCTTTCGAGGTGGCTGCTGGCTTCTTTAGAGTGGTGTTGGGTCGGGTTGGGCTCCTATCCCTTTGTAGCGTACCCTTCCTGTGGGGGTGAATGGCTTCTCATGACTGAGCTATTTTTGGGTGTTCTGTTGCTGTGGTGCTGTGTATCCCTCGTAGGGGTCCTGTTGTATTATGGTTTCGAATAGTTCGTTTCCTCTGACCGTTAGCTTGTCATTAATTTGGTTTTAGGCCTTGGCTTCCTTGTATATGTGGAAACTTTCTAGTGCATCCAGCTTTTTTCCCTTTCCTGTGACGTGGATGATCTCTATTATGTCTTCCATGTTTCCAATTGCATGTTTGTTGTCTATGAGGTGTTGCATGAATTTTGATTTACTATTGTTATATTTAAAGTCCTGTGTGTGTTCTTGAAACCTAACTCTGAACGGTCTTCCTGTCTGTCCTGTATATTTCATTTTGCAATCTGGGCATGTCAATTGGTACAATCCACTTTGGTCGTATTTGCACTGGGGGCTTTTCTGCTCCATGGCGAGGCATGTTTTTGCTTATAAAGTTTTGTAGTTGTGTATATTCCAACTATCCTAAAGGTATGCCAGAATATTGCCTTCAAAATTCTAGCTTTTACATTATTTAAGGTTATTTCATGTTGAGTAGTTTGATAGTGGTATATAGTTTTACTTTGAAATGATTTTGTGGAGTAAAGTAGGGTCTCGTTTTATGACAGAGTTATGTTCATGAAAATTTGGTTGTAAAACGAATCGTAAAACGAGTACTATTTAAATGGTTTGAATTGAGATAGGTTCATGGGCCATACAAATTAGTCAGTTTTATAATTTACAATATTTCTTTACATTATGACAATTTTAATTGAATGAATTAGGTATATAGAAAATTACACAGGTAATTGGAAAAAATATCAATCAAATCACTTTTTAGTTTGCTGAAGAAGGCCCAGGCCGTGGTTCAGAAGACATAAAGAAAGAATGTAACACCATTTGTTTGGATTTTTTTTTTAATTTTCTTGCAGGATTTCATAACAAGGGTGTAGAATGGCTGTTATGCCTCTTTTTACTGTAGAGTTGCGTTTCCACTCAGGGTCAGTATGACATAACTTTTCAGCTCCATATCTATAGTAGAAATAATACCAGTAAGGTCCTTCGTCTGCATTTCTTTGGTTCCACGATCCTCATCTTCATCTTCCTTGTGCTGTTCAGTCAGTTGTTGGGCCAAGTCATAAAGTTCCTCATTGGACAGTGGCTGGGAGTGACTTTCTAAAACTTCAGTGATGCCCGTGGGATCAACACTTTCAAGACTGACTTCTGCTATTTTGCTTATCTCTTTTATCAGCATGTCCAGATTGTTGCAATTTGTACCATATTTCTCGTCATCAGGCCAGATTTTATGCCACTCACCTTTCATACACGACACAGTTACTTCTTCTCATGCCATTTTTGTTATCAGTAGCTTTTAAAATGTTCTAATCTTTCCAGTACTCTTTCAGGGAGACTCCAGAAGTATTCATTTGTTGTATCATTTCTTGAAGTGATTGACAAAGGTATTACACCTTAAAATCAGCTATTACTCCTTGGTCCATTGGATGGAGAAGGGAGGTAGTGTTAGGGGGCAAAAAAACTATCTTAACCTTGAATTGTTGAATTTCGTCAGACTCCTAGCCTTTGCAGCAATAGCACGCTGAATGAGAGGAATTATCTTTTGATTGAAATCATCAACCCATAGTGTCAATTATTCCATTGTTTTCTATGTTAAAATTTCTAGTGTAACTTACATTTGATACGCACGGTTTTGTAGTTTTCTGTGCTGATTGTTTTATTTTTTCAGTGTTCACCATAATTGTTGATACAGTAGCTGGTGCGAAGTTGAGGGAACTACAAACATTACGACGTTTCTTGCCAGCTTCCATTTTTCTGATCACTAACATTTTAGTCTCAAAAGTTACAGTCTTCCTTGTTCTTTTCACTCCTTTTTGTAAATGAGGACAATCCGTCTTTTTGATGGTCATCATAGGTGGAAAAATCACACTCAACTTAAAAGAATTTGCACTGAAATAGGAAAAGAAGAAACATGCACACCAGAAAAGAGCTAGAAGCACACTAAGTAGAGAAAGGATGCTTGAGTTGCGACAATGATGCACCACAAGTCAGGAGCGCTCAGTCTGACTGGACAAAGAGTCGTAAAAGTGAATCAAAGTAAAACAAACCATTGCAAAAGGAGACCCTACTGTAATTTCATTGATAAAAGTTATTTATTTTTTTGAATGTAGACTAGTTGTATAACATCTCTCTCTAGGGTGGGTTGTAGTCAGTATGTTGTAAGTATCCTTTAATTGTGAACTGGAAATTGAAGTTAAAGGTTAGAATGGATATGGTGGTAAGTGATAGAGAAAATTGTTAGAATAATAATAAGTGAAATGTGAAGATTCTTACAGTTTTGATGACTCTTAGATTTAGATCAGTGACTGTGACTGTGATCTAGTTTTGAAGATTCTAAATCTGAAATCAAATAGTCACCTAAATTATTAATTCAGAGGCGGAGATCTAGAAATTATTATTGTTGCATGCGAAGGATATGAGAGGAGATATATGTAGATGGAGGGTTTTGTTTGTAATATGCAGAAACTGCTGGATTTCTGAGTACTGAAAGAGAGTGACTGAACTGTTTGACCCTTGAAGATGGTACTGAGAGGTTGTTCCGAGACGTTGGTAACTGACTACCATGCTAAACAGCATAAAATCCCAAAAGACTGCAGATCTCCAGTACTGCACAGAGGAAGCCTGAAGTCATGTGGGGTGACTGTTTATTGGTCTTGTTGGACTAAATCTCTGAAAATGGAGTTTGGTTCTGAGGTATTTTGGCCTGTATGTGGCTATTATTGTTTGTTTTTTCATAGGTGTAATATTTTTATATTGTCTCAAGACATGAATCTTTTCCTGTGGTGTATAGGATTTCCATGGTATCAGTGGTGTGTTGTAGGGTGTTGACCCTCTAAGAGGTTGTATTGAATACTAAATACTGACAATAAAAAGTCTTAGTTGTGAATGATGGGCTATGTTGATGTAGTATATTGTCACTATGAATTGTACAGAATAAAAGATTTTAGATTATTGAGCCAAATAAATTTCAATACATTATTACAATATTTGAAATTCATAATTTATGTAAGGGGTGGCCCCTTTCACTGCTCACCCTCCAGGCACCAGAAAATGTTGTGTTGTTGCCTCCTGCAGTAACATAAAGAAATTCAATTTTGCCAGTGTATTGGTGTTCTGTATGGATTGCATAATGAACACCAGTTACTTCTCCCAGCAGCACTGACCAGTTGGTTCATGTAAAATGGACAGAGACTATTCAATGTGGTGGAAACTGAATTCTTAAGTATAATTTAGGTGAATATCAGATTTCATGGAAATATAATGGATTTTTAAGTAAAATGTTTAATTTGTTGTGATTTAGTGTTTTAACATAGCCTTATTAGTAGTTTTGCCTATATCTAAACAGTTTTGTAAATTTTTAATAGTGTATGGTGACTTTTATCCCTGAAGGTGGCAGCCTACTGTCAAAGCATTTACAAAAATATGTTGTAATACATTGAGAAATGTATTTATGGTTGTATTAGGTGGTAAAATCAATATTAACGTAATTCTGATAAAACAGCTCTGAAATTAACAATGAACCTTATCAGTCATATATTGTAACGATTGTTATTGTGTATCCACATTCCAGCTGGCGGTGTGTCACAGTTTTGTGACGCTAAAATACTCCTTTATATTGAGCCAGCCTGTGGCAGTTGTGACACTGTCATTGTGTCCACTACTGTATAAAGACTTGTGTTATGATTTCTTGCCGTGGGTTACTCAAAATTTATTCTTTAAGCGTAATTCTTGTCCCACAGTGTCACTGTGTTACTAAAGTATCATAGTGCCCATGTAAACATTCTGTCAGTATTCTGTTTACACTAATTCAAGTTTATGTCAGCTTCGATATGGCAGTATATGAATTTGACAATATGAAGATCTTGGAAGTTTTCTGATGTATGTGTAAGCAAGGTAGAAGTGACGATGTTTACAAGTAGAGCACCATCAGAAGTTCTGAACAAATGCCACTGGCCTGACATCCTTATTGCCATAGTGCAATCGTTCAACAACTTTGTTAGTTTACTGAACACTTGGATGTCATGGTGCTTGTCTGCAGAATACTATGAAATGTTAATTTTATTTTTATACCACCCTTGAGACTAGGAACAGTGTTACTAGCAGATACTGTCTCTTGCTATGCAACAACTACAGGGATGCCTTTGTTACAGAATAAGATATTCTGTGACTTGCATTGAATTTATATTGCCAGAAAGTAGCTTATTGCAATAGTAGTCTTTGCCAGCTTTGTAATGCCTTAATCAACAGGTTGAACAAGTACAGTCACATAATTTGGTAGAAACGTAGCTCATGCCAGTTCTCAGTTCTAGGACATCAGCAGACAGATGGGCTGGGTAGTGACCTAACAGTACCATAACAGTTACTTCAAGTTTTGGGGGTGCAGATGGGATCTGACTAATGGTACAAAATCATTGTCAGTCTGTGAGGCAGAAGTATTGTATGTCATCCAAGCACTGGCAGTGTTGACATGCTTGAAACATCAGGGATTTCACCTTGTACTAGTGCCGGCCATTCTGCCTTGTAATGGCCATTATTGTTGGTTCATGGCCAGAAATTTATTTCATATTCTTGATTTATGGGTTGCTTTTTGCAATTTTGTAGATATTCTGAGAGCAGTATGGCCCATGTCATGGGGTTTTAAGAAATTTGTCCCAGCAACCTGCAAAATTATATTCAGGTTACCAGATTTCATGGGGTTTTTCCAGTCAAAAATACAACATTTGCGACAATGCATAGGAACAGTGACTTCAAAGCAGTGGGAGAAAACGTCTGTAGGTTTACGATAGCCATCAGGCAGACATAAAAGGGTGGAGGAAGGAATGGGAGAGGGAAAGGAAAATGTGAATGATTATAAGGTGTGGAATGAGACTACGAAGGATGAGGCATGGATATGTAAAGAAAATCAGTACGTGAATTGAGTATTATTATTATCATCATCATCATAATTCAAATTTTAAATTTATCCTTCTTCTTGTAAGCCAGATCTCAACAAGGGATCAAAGCATTTTACCCCAGCACTTTACGAATGATGTGTACAGTGCTCAGCGTGATCTTTTGTAGCTCGATGACTGATGGGTGTCCTTGGAGCAACTGAAATTTCTGATCTAATCCCGTTTTTAATTGTTCCTAATCATATAACGGCACAATTTTTCTCCTCACTTTCCACATCTTATTATCTAAGTGTGAGGTGGGCGGGGCATTTAGCATACATAGTAGAAACGATAAATGCAAGCAAAATATTGGTCAGAAAACCTGAAAGGAAGAGACTGCTTGACAAACCTAGGGGTAGATCAACAATGAAAATTTCAAACAAACTCCGTCTTGTTTAAAAAAGATAGCGAATTACTGCAAGTGAGTTGATGTGAACAGCTCTGGAATTGGCTGGGAACAGTAACATGAAGGTCAGAAATTACAAGAATAAGAAAGCACAAAGAGAGGTTGGAAGTTTAAACTTAGGTCTGCATCGTATGAAGGTGCTCGCTGCAGACTGCTTTCATAGAGAACATGATTGTGAAATGTCGTGTAAGATGGGGACAAGCGAGTTCTAAGTGGGTCGATGTGTGGAAGGAGGGACAGAACAGTCCATAAAAACAATCCCCATTAGTATATCAGTATCTGGTTGAGTCAGGTAACTGCAGTGTTTTGTTGTCTGCTCTGTTCTTGCTTCGGGTGGTGTAGTACTGCCTCTCGGCACTGTGGCTACTAATGCACTAGATGGCATGTGCTCTAATGAGCTTACTGCTGGTCCCCTTACCTACACAAATGAGAGTGGAGGAGTGGTGGAATGATAATTGATGGGGATAAAACAGTGTAACTTGGAGTGAAACCCATTCTAGTGCCACTGTTCCCATCACAGATTTCACATGGCCTGCTGTGGGACTGAATGGGGACGGTAAGAAATGTTATTAATTTGGCAGTTTTTGTTACGTTCTCAACAGTGTTCAGTTTTCATTTTAAGCAGTGTAAAATTGGGCGGGGAGTTGTTTATAATGTGGTGACCAAGCATGTTGAACGTTAGAGCACGAATCTACAACACCCCCAGCCCAGAATTTGCATTTTATTTTTGTTTACTATGTAGATAGAATGCTGGTTCCAGGGGACGCATGGTCTAACGCGCAGGTTTGCAGCCGCTCGCCTGCTGACATTGTGGCTTCGAATCCCACTGTGGGCATGGACGTGTTGTCTGTTGTGAGTGTTGTGTGTTGTCAAGTTGAGGTCTCTGCGATGAGCTGATCACTTGTCCAGAGGAGTGATGGCAACTTCTTGGTGACACCTGAAGACAGGATCGAGAATTAATTTCGGCAACTTGTCAGGGTGTCAAAGCTAGGCTTCTTTCCTTTAGCAGGATACAATCCAGGGCTGTTACTGACCTTCTCACAGAACATAATACCCTGAAAAGACATTTTCATCTAGTGGGGCTGTCAGACACTCCATTGTGTAGGAGGTGTGGAGCAGAGGATGAAACCTCTGCCAACATTTTTGGCGAGTGTGAAGCTTTGGCTTCACTCAAGACATGCGTATCTGGGCTCCTTCTTGCTGGAGCCAGAGGACATTAAGAGCATAAGTCTGGGGGCCATCTGGAACTTTAGTAAAGCAACAGGGCTCCCATAAATTGATATGGGGCACAAAGGGCCCCGTTATTTAAGGCCTAGGTGCATTGGGACCAAGGTGTCCTGAACCCAATTACAGTCATTCAATCAATCAATCAATCGTCCAGAGGAGTCCTACTTACTGTGGTGTGTCTGTGTGTGATCTAGAAACCTTGAGAATGAGGAGACCCTGGCTCACTGGGGGCTGTCACGCCAAAAACAAACAGAGTAGACCAAATAGAAACAACAAGAAATTAAACTAACGTAATCTGTCATCAGACTAAATGTATCATGCTGCCATGTGAATAATATAGGCAGAGGCCCTTGCCACTGTAAGTATTATAATGTTACCTCGATTATTTTAATTTTAACCAACAAAGCCATGCAATTGTCATTAGAGTTACAATAATATTTTTAAAAACACAACTCTTACATATTGGGGACCTTACTGGTCCATCATCAGGAAGTACATTAATTGCTGTAGACAACAATATTTTGATCTCTTGCATATGTAGAATTGACTGAGATTGTTTGTAGTGTAAATATATAGCAGAAAGAATTATTACACAGTAAGTCAGAGCAGCGTGTGGATATGTTGGAAGTGTTCACGGTATAATATATAAAATACAAAATCACGTCGATTACTCTAGCCTAGTGTACAGGTGACTTTAAATGTTGTTAAAAGCAGGTATGGAATTTTTCGTCATACCTGGAACGCAATGAACTGCCAAGATATCTTAAATTGGACAGAACTTGTCCCTCAGATATTCACCCTACATCGGCCTGGGCAGTCACAACGTTCAGTAATCAAATTCAGGTAAGGGCAGTATGATTAGGCCTATATTTAGGTGTATCATCCACGTTTGTATTAAAATATTATCAATTTTGAATATATATGAGAGATGCTACTAACGCACAGAATACCAAAACTTTCCACCTATTGTTCTCGACCACTCCAGGCCCCCAACCACTAATTTTGTAATTCTAGCATTCATGAACGATTATGCATATAATTATTAATAGATGATGTCAAGATACAGATGTTAAAATGTCACATCTTTATCAATAGCTGTATATGTAACCTATTTGCATAATGGATCCATTATAACAACAAAAAATTTATATAATTATAATAACATTCAAATTGTAATGAAGTATTATATAATCTTGAGCCGATAACAATTATCATAGTAGAGATGCATGCATTTTCAGTACTGAATTGCATAAGGGTATTTTAAATGTATCCAATTCCCTCTAATTCAATTAATTTATATATGATTTACTGATACTTTCAGTAGCTCTCGCTGTATAGTGCTAAATAATGTAATGACAGTGAATAATGAAGTGTGCAGGGTGTGGAACGAAAACGTCATGGCCTATTGTGAGGTACCATCCAGGCACTGAGATACTGTAGGCAGTGTACTGACTAGGCTACAGTCTGGATCCGCTATTCTCCAAATTGTTCAGATGAGCTCTTTCTCCAGGGTGAGAAGTTGACCACTTTCCCATATGCCTTTATTGCATGCACAGATACAACTTTATTCTGGCATTAGCCTGAAGAAATGGCAAAACCCTCGGTGAAATTTGAGGTTCCCATGGTAAGGCTGTGCTTGTAATATAACACTGTGTAGTCTCATCTCAAACATCAATTGATTACATATTCCACAAAACAGTCTTGCATTATTACAGCTGCTAACTCATTCTAGTCATGTGACATTTGGTTTCCATGGTGCTGATGTTGATGATTCTAACTTCTGAGATGTTATGTTTTGTAGTGCGGTTAACATATTGGATGTGTCAACCCCACTATTGAGCATAACATCCCAGAAGACAGCATCCTCAATCTAGGCAGGTTTGCAAAACGCAATTTCAAAAACATCCTTAATACCTTCAATGTTCATATATAACAAGAGAAGCAGAACAGGGTTTCATGGTGTTTGTGCATTTCAACAAATTCCAATTTTGTTACATCCAACAAGAACAAACACTAACATGATGACCAGTGTCTGTAAGCATCCACATTTTGGGTGTAACTCTCTAAATACTTACTGGAGTGAAAAATATTTTTAACTAGCTTTAAGAAAACTGAAGCACATATTTTATGTCCAATACGTTCTTTCTCTAAGTCACAGAGATTTTTTTAGTTGACTCACAATAAGGTAGTGAAAGGATCAATACTGTTTATGCTATGCATACATATCTGAAATTCTCATTAATGGGCTGCCATAATCTCTGTCATTGATGGTAAAACAAAGCTTCTTCCAACCTGAGTATACATGCTTACAAGCATGTATACAGAGTGGCACAAAAGTCATGTAAAACTAGAGGCTGTTAAAATGTGCATATCAAGTGGCCTTTACACCACTCTGTACAAACATGTATTTAATGTATCATTTAACATGCTACTACAATCATTAGGTTTATTAAAAAGGAAACAAATTTTTCATTTTAAAAGAACTTATCAAAAGAGAGCAGATGTGCCACAGTTGTTATAATATGGACATATTTCCTAACTTCTCATAATATGGCTGCATTCACGTCTTTGTATTCTAACTGGTTTTTAGGCATGTTTGCAAAATTACGGAAAGCAACCATTAGCTTTGTCATGTCTGTCTGTCCATCTGCATGGAAGAATGTAGCTTCCATTGGACAGATTGTCATGAAACTGATATTGGAGTATTTTTTGAAAATCTGTCCTACATGTACATGTTTCAGTAAAATATGACAGGAATAATGGGTACTTTACATGAAGCCTGCATACATTTATGACAATATCTCGCTGACTTCTTCTCAAAAGAGAAATATTTCAGAAAAAAGTTGTAGAGAAAATCAAAACACACATTTCATGTTCAGTAACTTTTTCCTGAAAATTGTGCTGTTTATGAGACTGTTGAAAAAGTATTGTGCAGCTGGACAGACCACAGATGACAATATAAGGTGATGAATGCACTTTGCATGCTGGATAACTAAGGCTACAAACACACACTCAGAATATGCAATACTTATTGCATGTGTATGGGAACAATGGTTACATGAACACGCCTCAGTGTTACATTATATGAACATACAATGCCTGTCTTGTTCATCTTCTGTATATTAACATAGCTGATATATTGGGATTACTACTACTTCTTCTTTTGTGTCTGTGGTAAATTTCGACCATCATCATTTGTACCACATGTCATTTATTTGATCAACCCACCATTCATTTTTGGGTGTCCTCTTTCCACAAACTGCCAAGAATTGATCAACTTCGGTTAACATGGTGTAAAATGGGATTCCACAAAAAATTATGCTATTTTTTAAGTTAATGTATTTACAGTTTGTATCAATTATCACATGGTGATTGTTCATTGACAACTATAAAACAAGTGTCATGGTCATATAACAGTTGTGGTCTTCTGGGTTTACACCATACAGCCTTGAAGGCATATACCAACATTTTGAAGGAACATACTGCCTTCTTGTTCAGGTTCATTTGGGAGGGGATGCAGTCAGCATATGTAGGCAGGTTGCAAGGAAGATTACACACAGCCACAGGAGTGGGAGAGAGGCAGGACCAAATGCTGACAGTCAGCACCAAGATCACATTTGTGCTCAAGGTAAAATTAGATTGCACAAAGGATATACTCGCACTCATTTTATATTTAATGATACGTGAAGAAACACCGTAGTTTCACCTCAACAAATGAGATGTTGGTATGGTGATATATCATTAATGCACTACATGGTTTGATCAAATAGTTCCTGGACTGAATGTGGGATGAGGCTACAGCTGCTAGCAAGAACTTGTACTGCCTGATGTAGACAAAGCACAGTCTGCAGAGTCATTTCCTGTTTTGAATAAAGCTGTAACACTTGTTATTGTTGGGTTATGTCCTGTTTTGTACAAGTGTGTGTTGTTCTTTATGCAATTTTGGTGTACCTACAAAATGACAGACTTGACAGAACAGTGTTCCTGCATCAAAGTTTGGTTTAAACCTGGCAAAAATGGTACAGAAACTTTTGGAAAGTTTTGAGAGACCAGACAATAGGAAGACATGAGTTTTTGAATGGTTTTCCAAATTCAAAAGCAGTGTGACCTCTGTTTAAGATGCTGAACATCAGGATATCCACGATGAGCAAAAATGAAAATGCCAATCCAATGTAGGGACTTGTCCTTGAAAATGGTGGAGTCACAATCTGTAAAGCTGCTGACATAAGCAATTTAATTTAGATCTGTTCAGAGCATTCTGAAAGACCATGTGAATGTGCATCAGATTACTGCCAAATATGTGCTCCACATGCAGTACGAGAATTATGTAAGCACATGCCAGGACCTTTAAGAGAAGCCTGAAAGAGACCCAGAAGTCCTTTCAAAATGACACACAAGTGGTGAAACATGAGTGTATGGGTATGACCCAGAAACCAAGCAACAGTCATCTCAGATCCACAAACAGCCCTTATCTCCACACCCAAAGACAAGTTCTTGGAAGCATGAAGAGCATGCTGACTGTCCCAGTGGCCATGAGGTCTATGGCACAGGTCTATAAGCAATCAATTGCTGGGACTGGATATGAATCCCCCTGAGGTATGGATGTTCGTCTCTTTTGTTGTGTGTTCTGTAGATAGCAGCCTCTGCAATAAGCAGACCACTCATTCAGAGAAGTCCTACTGTGTGTGTGTGTGTGTGTGTGTCTAATTGTAGTGATCTAGGAACCTCAGCAGTGAGATGATGTAGGACTGAGCTGAGCTGTAATGCCACAGAAAGAACAAAGAATAACCTGATCGTTGTTTGTCGTTCATGCAGTTGTGCACTATGAATCCATTTCACAATGACAAATTGAAAAGCAGTATTACCACACTGACACCTTATGGTATTTGCACAAAAATGTGCAGCAAAAACCTGTTCAGAGGAACTTTGGGTTATAGATTCTCCACTGTGCCAATGCACCTGTTCATTCTGCTGTGTGTGTGTGTGAATTTCTGGCTAAAAGCAAAATGACTCTTGTTCCCCACCCTCCATACTCATCAGATTTAGGGCCACATTACTTCTTTCTTTAGGGACATAGATGTAATATTACCAGGACTCGAGCAAAAGAGTTGGATGCACGTGCTGAGATTTAAACAATGCACTTCATAAAATGATTCAAACGGTGGTGTGATGGCTGGGCTTGTTCTCCCACAGAGACTACTGTGAAGGAAACAAAACTGGATAGCAGGTAAGTGTAGCAGTTATGAAAACTACAAACATACCACAAGCTTTGTAGCAACTTCAAGGTACTGGAAATATGTATTAATAAAAGTTACAAATATAAATCTATAATATACACAATTATTAATTTATTACTTTAGCTAGTATTTGTATTCAGATGGAATCATGTAAAGAGACATCAGCATTATACCAGTAAGTTCTTCCCCAAACATTTGTATGACTGCCACATGATTGTAATGTACATTTCTAAAATTACTAAGTGAATCCAAATATTTAAGTATAGTTGCTTAAACTTCTGTTTCATATTTGACAGAAATCTTAGTTTTGAAAGTGGCCTGAATAGCAGCTAACTGGACAAGGATATTACGATTTCTTGTTACTCCAAATTTTTCGATTGTGCATGAACACGAGATAATAACCTCTTAAATTCAAAATCATTATGTAATTACCCATTTATAAATTTCAAGTGTCCAGGTTACAAAGAAGCAAATAGAATTTGGATTAAAAGAAGGGTGTGGAAGGAAGGAGACATGACCTAATCAGGGGTACTGAGGTGCCTGGAAGGACTGAGTAAAACTATGGGAAACCTCAGCCAGGACAGCCCATCTTCAGGCCACTATTGATCCCAAGATCTTCTGAACATAAAACACAAATGCTACCTACTTGATTCTTATGCTCTGTCACTCCACTAAAATATGTGGTATATTCCATTGCATCACATTTCCGATGCTGATTTTGTAATTTTCTTAACTGTAAATTAAACTGTTCCATTAGAACAGGGGAGCACAAATCCCAGATTCCAGGTCAACATGGTCACTAAATTTGGAATGGTGGCGCCTTATGTGTAACTTGCTTCATGTCACTTCTTGGATCTAGAATTTTGAGATGGCGCCTAGGTTTATGAAAATTTTGTATACCCCTGCATTTGAAGAGTATTGGGAATTCAGTTCATTTAATATTAGTAGCACAAATGACAAATTTTTAAATGGTTCTGGCAGACTGTTCACATCTTAATATAAGTTTACTTTGGCGAGAGGCAGTCCTTCACCTGCATGGCGTTTTCTTATGTGCCGTTTCAAACTGCTGGGATATTTAAAAGGTTGTGCACATGTGGAACAGATGTGAGGTTTCTCCCCTGAGTGAACAGCTTGATGTGCTGTGAGGTTACCTTTGTCACTAAATGCTTTCAAACACGTTTCACATTTGTATGGTTTTTCTCCACTGTGTGTTCTCCTATGTACAATAAGATTGCCCAGTGTGGTGAATTGCTTGCCACAAACAGGGCACTGGTGTGGCCGGTCGCCAGTATGCATTCTCATGTGGTTAATAAAAGTGCTTCTGCATTTGAAAGCTTTACCACACACACTACAGTTGTGGGGCTTATCTTGTGAATGCAAAGCTTGATGTGAAGTAAGACTGGATTTAAATTTGAATGACTTTCCACATATGGAACACTGATGTCGCCTGTCATCAGAATGAGAAGCAGAATGGGTCATCAGATTGGACTTGCTGCTAAATGATTTCCCACATACTGCACAGAGATAGGGACTTTTCTGTGTGTGTAATGTTTTGTGGTTACAAAGATTAGACATATATTTAAATCCCTTGCCACATATTGGACACTGGTATGGTCTTGCTTCTGAATGCACTGCCACATGTTTCATTAGGTTTGATTTACAGCTGAAAGATTTACCACACACTGTGCAAAGATGAGGACCATTCTCTACATGTAATGCTTTATGATTACAAAGATTAGACATGTACTTAAATCCCTTGCCACAAACAGAACACTGAAATGGTCTCTCCTCAGAATGAATCGCAATGTGTTTGATCAGATTTGACTTGGTGCCAAAGGATTTACTGCACAAAGTACATGTATGGGGGCCATTTTCTACATGTAATGCTTTATGGTTACACAGATTTGACTTGTATTTGAAACTTTTCCCACATACAGGGCACTGGTGTGGTCTCTCTTCAGAATGGGAAGCAACATGGCTTGTGAACTTAGACTTACAACTGAAAGATTTACCACATACATTACACAGGTGGGGCCCATTCTCAACATGTAATGCTTTATGGTTACACAGATTTGACTTATGCTTGAAACACTTGCCACATATGGAGCATTGGTATGGCCTATCTTCTGAGTGTGTGGCAAGGTGGCTAGAGTACTTGGATTTGCCGCCAAAGGCTTTACCACACTGAGTACAAAGGAAAGGTTTGTCTTCTGCATGTAGAGCACTGTGCTCCAAAAGGTTAGACTTGTACTTAAAAGCCTTACCACAGACGGTACAAAGGTGTGACCTATCCTTGGTGTGCAGTGCTTGGTGGACAGTCAGATTGTATTTTGTCTTGAAATATTTACCACAGACAGTGCAACCATGTTGGTTTGATTCTGCATGAACAGCCTGATGATCAGAGAGTTGAGATTCATTGTTGAAGCATTTGCCACACTCTGAACACTGGTGTGGCATTTCCTCTAAGTGAGAAAGGATGTGAATCATGAGATCAGTCTTGGAGCCAAACTGCTTGTCACAAACATTACACTGTACTGGCATATCTCTAGCATGTAGAGCTGTATGTTGGCTGAGATTTGATTTATATTTGAAGGACTTACCACACAGAGAACAGAGATGTGGCCTGGCCTCAGAATGAGAGGCAAGGTGTTGGGTGAGATTTGATTTGGAATGGAATACTTTTCCACATTCTGTACACAAATGAGAGTCTTGGGAATGCAATACTGTGTGATTTGTTAGGCTTGATTTGTACTTAAAAGAACTTCCACACTCAGAACAACTGAATGGTTTGTCTTCTGGGTGTAGAACAGAATGCTTCTTCATTTCTTTCTCAGTGTTAAAAGACTTGTTGCATATGTTACATGTGTACTGTTCTGTTTCCCCATTACTATCCACATCACTGGAAGTGACTGCTGGTAGAGTGCTTCTTCCACCACTGATACATGGCTCTGGCACGCCGATATCTTCATTCTTCATGTCTTGCACTGAAGTGGCTGGTGTTGGTGTGCTGCCACTGCTGGTGTTGTTATTGCACGGATCTGACACATTGATGTCTTTATGTTTCAGGTGGTACAGGGACATGTCTGTTGGTGGAGTGTTTCTCCTTCCCTTCGAGTGTGGGTATGGCACAGCGATGTCTTCAACCTTCATGATCTGTGATGACTTCTTACCTAATGATCTGCTGCCTGTTTCAGTTTTGTCCCAAGTGTCAGTATTTGGTTCATTCTGTGCCTCTACAGCATCGTCATCAGGGCTCACAGAACCATCTTTAAAGGTTACATCACTTGAGTCTGAATCACCATCTTCATCAACAGTCACATCTGTTTCACTGCCAAGGGCCTGAAAGCACAATGCAATGTTGTGTGCTAATCAGGAGTTTGAATGAAAGGATATCACATGCATTAGGAAGGAGCAGCACAGATCAAAGATATACATGGACATAAGAGACTGTTAAAAACCGAGATGCATGAGAAGACTGGATGAGTTACTTCAGAAAATACTAAATAGTATATCTTACTGGGACCACAATGTCACATGATTAAAAGTAACATTTTTATTGGAATATGTTAAAAAATATGAATAAAAATTTGAATCAATTAATATACATTTAACCAATTTCTTAATAAATAAGTTGTTATATCTCAATGAAATTGGCTGTACAGGCAAAAGTGACCATATTTTGGTCTGTCTGTACTGTTAAATGAAAATTTTGTACTAAGTATTTTGACTTAATTACTTACTTACTCCATGGAGCAGAGTCCTTCTTGAGAAGCTAACTGGTTCTGCAGCTAGTCAAGAAATTCCCCGCACTTTATGGAACCCTATTCACAAGTGCCCGCCATCTGTCCCTATCCTGAGCTAACTCCATCCAGTCTCCACCCCCTCCCACTTCCCAAATATTCATCTTAATATTATCCTCCTATCTATGTCTGGGTCTCCCCAATGGTCTCCTTCCCTCACGTTTCCCCACTAGAACCCTGTGCACACCTCTCCCCTCCCCCATATGTGCCACATGCCCCGCCCATCTCATTCTTCTCGATTTTACCACCCGCACAATATTGGGTAAGGAGTAAAGATCCCTAAGCTCCTCATTA
>Ga0123357_10001533_pt1 | contig 24569 bp, 9 predicted proteins | sample TergutEmb28metaG_FD_89873 | JGI IMG/M metagenome (GOLD analysis project Ga0123357, IMG submission 89873) | Embiratermes neotenicus P4 segment gut microbial communities from Petit-Saut dam, French Guiana - Emb289 P4 | ecosystem: Host-associated > Arthropoda: Insects > Digestive system > Gut ...
CACAAAATTTTTGTTTTACAATAAGTTTATTTCATGCCTCTACATGTTTCGAGCACATGTGCTCATCATCAGAAGGTCAAAATTGCATTACACAGCCTCTGGTATCATCACACCTATAGGTGTGACGATACCAGAGGCTGTGTAATGCAATGTGCTGGAAACATGTAGAGGCATGAAATAAACTTATTGTACAACAAAAATTTTGTGCATCAAGTTGGTTAATTACTGAGATAAATATACTGAGATGCACGGTCAGCAAAACATCAAAATGTGTGATGCAAAACAAGCAAAGCAAATATAAGCTTTGTTTTCATCATGGTGGAACTACAGTCTTTTAACAAAACAATCAATGGTATAGAAGCAAAACTCTTTTAAAACATTTCTAGGGCCAGTGTAAAAATAAATCTTGGGGCCCTACCTCCACAAAGTCCTGAAATGAAAATGCAAATTGGAGCACATATATAAAATATGTTTAAAATAAATAATGAAAGACAACCAACATTTTTGTGGTCCCACAAACAGTAGCAGCTGCACCAAATGCAATAGCCTTACTCTGGCCCTGGACACAAGACACACAATACTAGAGTCAGTGCTGTACAGCATACCTTCTCTATGAGGTCACATATCACAGAGTTGTTGAAGAACTCAATGGGTGTCCACTCAATGCCTTCACGAACATATTCTTCCTGCTCCTCCTTGAGAGTTGTTTCCATCACCACTTGATGGAGCTTCTCATTGCAAAAATTGATGATAAACTGCTCAAACCCATTCCGTTCAAACATCTCAAACCCATACACATCCAGGATGCCCAGTACTCTTCTTTTACCATAGTGTTTCACCTGCAACAGCAGAAATTAATTTTATACAAAGCAATTCAATTGAATACATCAAAGAAATTTCTTTGTAATTGCTTAAATAAGTTCAGTGATGTTCTTTTGGCTATTTTTTAAATTATGTACATTGATGTGTCTCAAGTAGGAGAGTGCTGTGTGCTTTTGCATGAGACACATCAATACACACCACAGGAACTTGGTCCTGTTGGATTGAAAACATTCATACTAAATGTTTCTATGCCTAAAACCACAAACAATATACACAGTGGCACATCAATGACTTTTATTCAAGAATATGTCAGCATCACATTATCAGTAGTATCCAAATTTTTATATTAACAGCTGCCATTATTTATTTTAACATTGCATATGTGAATTAGATATATTAATTTTATATCCCTTTGTATTAATGTCTCCCTGAGGATGGCAATTTGTCACTGAACATGTTGGGGAGTTCATGTGTATGGAAAATTTTGGTTTTACAATAAACACATTGTTATGTTTGACTGTAATTGTCTGTAAAATTATTTTCTTTACACAATTTAGACTGGGTATCATATAAACAGAATAAACTTCATACATGGGAAAATATATAGTCAATAAATCGAATGATCACTGTACACATTATCACAAACACAATTTTCTTTAAATTACGTCCATTTTGTGTATTTACAGCTCATCATACAACTACCAAGAAATTTTTCACCTAATTTTTCTCATTTCATAAAAAAAGGATAAACATGCAGCACCATACTCTTCATACATAAGCAAAAGTGTTTAAACCACTTAACCAATTTTCATCAAATAAGGGGTATATTTCATGTCACTGAGGGTCTTCTTTTTTCTGCGTTTTAATTTTTCATCTTCAGCAATCACATAAACATTAGTGTACATTAATCATAGACTACCATCTTTAAATATATTCCTGAAGTGTTGTGCAGGCAAAAATCCCAAAAGTATGATACTTCTGTTAAAATTATTTCTGTATACTACACAAAACAACAACACTGTAACACTCAGCATACATGCTTCACATTTTAAATTTGAAACATCATCAGTGGTTTCCTGACACAGCAGTGTTATGTAATCAACCTGCACTATACAAAACCTTCACGTTCACCTTTGCTGTTACATAATACACAAAATTTCAAGCATATAAAACTTAAAATAATAAAAACATGCATTATCATTTCATTTGAAATTTCTAAAACTATATTAACCTAGTTTTGCAATAATATCTAATGGCAACCTTCCTAAAACAAATTAATGTAATCTGTTTCCAGCTTCACTGTAGCTATGTTAGCAATAAACTTTACAGACTCTGTTTGTAGCCACCTTGGTGCTCTCATTGATCTTGTTGACAAGCCAGGTGAACAGGCGACTGTAAAGAGCCTTACAGAGAGAATCGCGGGCATATGTGGCTTCACTGGCACTCAGATCAGCTGTCACAAAGTCTTGGCTCTCCTCTAATGTGCGGGATGTCATGGCCCCTTGTAATGTACCTTGGTCTGAACCCATGAGTTCACAGACATCATAGAGCTCTGTAGGCAACAAACATTCGCAGTGCTACTCAAGTATTGTACTAGTAGATCATAAAGCACAAGTAAACATCAGACAAGGGTCCACATGAAATCCAAATCTTTATACATTCTTTTTGAGGAAAACTAAGGGGGTTATAAAATTAATAATTATATATTCAACCAGTGGCATATCTTAGTGTTTGGAGGGATTCTAAAGTGCAAGTCTGTCTACGCATGTTGTCAACACTTGCCTACGACATTTCTTTAGGTGTGCATCCCAAAATCCATAAGCCTTGAAAACTCTGTTCTCACTCTGTTGTCTGTTTGAACTGTCTACAGCTACATCAGGTTGCAACCCCAAAATCTAGTTAAGTCTTCCATTCCATAACAAAGTAACTCTCATTTCCTTGAAATGCTCAAATAGTTCCTGACACTGCATGCCATCCATCAGTAATCGCCTCACACTTGTTGATAACAGCTCATAACATGACTGCCTTCATAAAGGCAAATAAATTCTTTGTAAAATTATCCAGCACCTAACTCAGCAGCTGAATATGTGATACCCCCATCCAAGAATCCAAAAGTTTCCTTTCTGTAGACTTCCCACTGTGCATCAGTTTCTTGTCAAACTGATATCTGAGATGATATGAGCACTGTCTATTCTCTGTCCCTAAAGTAACCAAAACTAATTCGCCTACATTGAAAAAAAATAAAGACCTCTACCTGTTCATGTATCCAGTTTACCAATTTACAAAATCAAGATTTATCATACTCCTTAACACCAACTTTCCTTCCACTGTTTGGCTGTGTATATGAAGACATGACTGAAAGAAGACTACAACTGAATTTTAAAATCCAAAATCATCAGACAGGGTGGTGTCATATATGAGTGAAATAATACTGTTTAACAGAATTCACAAACATGCCAAACCTACTCCAATGTGAGCAAGTTAATTGGATTATAATACATACTGAACTCAGATATGAAACCAAAGAGCAAGCTTATTGTTTGAATTATATGTGGATACCTTGCAAACATTTACTAATATACTTAAAAACAACAGTTGTTATGAGGTATTAAATTTACCAATTATTCTCTATAGCATATAAAATCACTTTGTCTGTATACTACTCAAATAGGAACTTTTTCAATAGAAATCTTGTCAGAACAATTTAAATTGCATGACAGTTGTAACACTCTTGAACATTTATGTGTAGAAGGAAGTACCCTGTCCTTACGTGAAATACAAATAATGCAGCTGGAATCGCAAGCTGAAAATATTATGTGTTAGTTGTGAAATCTGCAACAAGCATCATGCGACGACACATTTGGACACGAAAATTTGCGTGGAAATACCAATAACTGAGTTATATAATTATGTTTACAAATATAATCTATGTACTTCAGAACAGTTTAATATTTATGCTATTTTGTTCAATTATGACACGTGATTTTTTCAGCTCAGAGTTGGACAAATTTAATTAAAAGCCACAAAAAACAAATCATTCATTGGTAAATAAAAACAACAGTGAAAGTATTTACACCAGTGTAAAAAATGTCATGAATGTATGAAATATCAACCTACAAGGAAGTGTGATATTACTGGTTTTCAAAAATCCTTCTCAGACTGGGGAATAATTAGCAAATTTTAAAGAAATTAGGAACCGTATTAAGTGATTTTCAAAACTCAATTTCATGTTTCAGTTGGTTGCCAAACTACAGGCACTTACTTTTTTAAATGTTTGGGTACAACTACAGGAAAAATTCTAAGATTAACAGACGCTCAACAGTTCACATCAATATTAAAAATATCTAAGGTTTCATAATTAAAATCCTTTATAACATACACTAATTTATAACAGCATTTGCTAAATACAAAAGACAAACTCAGTACTAAATTTGCCCAACTCCAGGCTCTAATCTTGAATACATCAAACATCCACATATTACACTGTAACATGACACTGATAATTTACCAGCAGCAGAAAGATGGTAACATTCAGCAAAATGGGGTTTGTTTTTATGTACCTCGGGTCACATTTTTCGAGGGCGAGTTAAACCTCTGCTGAGGCACTGGAGAAGAGCAACATTTAGTGGCACAGACCATGATTGTACGTTGAGTCAGGCTTGATCCAAGAGCAGAGATTTCAGTGCCAAGTAGCTGACACACATCAAATAGCTCTGTGGAAATCGCACACTTTGTCAGGAACTCTGTACATATTTCTATAGCAGAAATTAAGAGTAACTTTCATATACTACTCTATTCAGTTTCAATCACTGAGACACAACAGTAACACTCTCTTACGGAATTCTGCAGCTGTGTTCCATGATCAATATTCATGTATCTGCCAATTGGGCAGGAATGCTGCTTTAATTAGAATTAATTGCTTCAAAGTCAATAGCACATTTTGTTTCCTCCAAAAGAGACAAATTATGGTACAGAAAACCTTCCCTGTACTTTCCTCGCTATGAAGCTCTGCACATCACTATGTTAGATTCCAGTATGCAGCAGTCCCATTATACAACATAAATTCTATTTCTCCTTATATGCATCAACACCATTTTGTCAGTTTGCTTAAAACAACGAAAGTGTAAATAATTACATAAATACAACTGAGTGTTTATGCATTTAATTTATTTTATTTTCTATACATTATTTAATTTATTTAGTTGATTTCATATAATTTTATTTACAAAATTTGATTCACATAATATAATTTACTTTATATCATTTACTTCATACATTAAATTCAGTTTAAAAACTAATTTCAATTTCATTTTTATAATTCAATTTTATTAATTAAAATGATTTACATTAATTTCTTTTATTTAATTATACTGTTTAATTTATTTATTTAACTCACTGTATTTTATTTATTTTTGTTTATTTATACACTTTTATTCATTACTTGCATATATTTAATTTACTTTATATAAGTTCATCCACACTGATTAATTTATTTAATTTAGATTATTTTATTTTATTTATTTTATGTAATGTTGTTATTTAGTTTCTTTATTATAATTTATTTGTTTATTAAATTTTATTTAAATTCATACATTTAATTTAATTGATATTACTTATTTTATTTCAATTATTTTAGTTCATTTATTTCATCAAATAATTTTACTTTATTTATTTTTATTTATTTATTTTAATTAATTAATTAATTAAATTCCATATACCTCAACTAATTAATTTAATTATGAACTGTAATTTATTACGTTAAATTTATGTAATTTAATTTATGGAATTTAATTAATTTCATATTACTTATGTCATACATTTGATCTAATTAATTTCATTTAATTTAACCTCATTGGTGATTATAATTTATATAATTTAGTAATTTCATTTCTTCATTCAATTTACTTAATTTACTTCATTCCGTTTATTTGTGAGGCGGGTAGCATAGTCGGTATAGGGACTGGCTACGGGCTGGACGGTCCGGGGATCGAATCCCGGTGGAGGGGAGATTTTCCACACCTGTCCAGACTGGCCCTGGGGCCCACCCAGCCTCCTGTACAATGGGTACCCGGTCTTTCCCGGGGGTAAAGAGCAGCCGGGGCGTGACGCTGACCCCTCACCCCCTTCTAGAGCCCTGATCAAGAAAGAGTAGAGCTATACCTCTACTCCCCCTATGGACCATACGGCCTGTACAGAGCCTCAGTGCCTGTACAAGGGTGCACTTTACTTTTTTTTAAACCTCATTCTGTTTATTTCATTTAATTAATTAAATTTATTTTATTAATTCACTTTTTAGTTTCATTTGTTCAATTTTTTGTAGTCAGATTAATATATTTAATTCATTGTAATTTATTTAATTTACGTATTATTTAGTTTAATTTATGCAATACAATTATAAATACATATACACTCAGTTGTGTCAAATGTTATTTACATAATTATTAATTAGCAACACAACAGGATGTCCAACCTTAATATACAACAACACAATCACACCCAAGCTAATATAAAAAAAAGTGTCAACCTTGACAACATAATGCATATAAAACTTATACATATTAATGATGGAAATAGTAAAACACAGCAGATGCTTCATTATCCATGTGTGGATTAACCACAGCACTTTTAGAACCCTTTACTTAGTAATAATGTGTAGCTTCCTGAAATGATTTAAATGCTGCCCATTACATATATTTAAGTAAGATATATCCTCGATATTTTACCAAAATTCACAAGATTTTATTATTCTATGGCTTTTTGTACCAGCCTATGACCACCGAACAAGAGTTTGCTAGTGACACCCGTAATCTCTACTTGCTACAGTTCACTACAGCATTTAACATCACTCAGATTTCACTAGTTTCCAGACTGTGGAAGATCACAAAGTAGGGAGGTGGAGATGGTGGTTTCTGCCTATTTTCAGGTGACATTTCAGTGCAGACAGACTGGTAAAACCGCGTAAAACCTCAGAGTAATCAATACATGCTAAAGAAAACTCATTTATGATACTCATGAAACAGCAGTGTCCAACAGCCTTCAATCCAGAAAGTACTTTTCATAAACTGTATCAAAACTAAACACTTAACTCTCTGCAAGAAACACAAACTCCAGCAAGAACAGTCCCCCTGCAGAAGTTTATTGCTGTCCTGCAAGTCAAGAAATTCACCACATTGGATGGAATCAGGAGGTTCATTACCCTCTTTTAGGAGCCTGCCATTGGTCCCTGTCCTCAGCCAGATCAGTCAAGTCCCAACAGATTCATTTCAACTTCAATTTTAAAAATCTAGAAACTTTAAAAAAACATTTAAAATTTTTTTTCCCATCAGTACCTAGGACTTTCAAGTAATCCCTTTCCTTCAAGCTCTTCTACCAAAGCTTTTTATCAATGTCTCTCTCGTATGTGCTACATGCTGGTTTTATGGTAAGGAGCTATTAGACCTGTACCCAACCTCCAAGCTTTAGGACCATCCATTCTTAGCTGTCTGCAACTGTTTATTCAATATATTTGCAGTATGATATCTTTAGTTCAAAACTGACAGTGATATTCCTGTAAAATAGCAACACATGCTGTGTCATCTTACAGTTTTGATTTTTGTAGTGTTACGTTTCGTTGAAGTGTGATAAAAAATTGAACACAACCCTTCTTTAGAGGTGACAACACTGAATCATTGAAGTCAAAATCAACGTTTGTCCACACTGATCTATGTAGACGGTATCAAGCTACTCCCCTCTTTATGACTGAAGATCATAATGACCGACTAAACTGGTTACATAGTCATGAAAGACCATCCTAACTGCATCCTTAGCAGATTTATTGTAATGAATTTTCAGCCTCTGAGCCATCTTCTATGAACACATTCATTTCCTACTTCTCTAGAACAGTTTCCTGCAAAAAATTATATTTATACGAGGTAGTATGACAAAGAAAAATACCATGTTTAACTGCATGTCTCATAATTTTTTTGTACAGTTTATATTGTGTGTGTGTGTGTGTGTGTGTGTGTCTGTGTAATATCCTATGGCTTCAATGATAAATGAATGAATATGAATATGGAGCATTGATAGAATGCTGCCATCTTTCAGAAAAGTCTCTCTTTTCTCCAGGTATAGCTGTCTGTAATATAGGTATTTTTAAGGCACAGTTACAAAGAAATACAAACATTTTAGTAACAATTCTGTGTATACTCTCAAGACTACTAACAGGGATCAATCTTGCTGTAAAGTGTAGGTAAAAAGTTCTTGTATAAAAAATAAAGATAATATGAACAATACAGGTATATGGAATTACACAAAGAAAAATTTTCAGGGGAACTTCTTAGAAGGTTCTACTGTGTTTATTTTTAAAGTAATGTTCAGAAAACACAAAACACTTAGTGAAATGCAAGGCTATGTACACTTAGTTGGAAAAGGCGTATGTAAATTTTAGAAATGAGAATGAATATTGATGGCTATGTACATATATACTTGCCTTTAATCTCGTTAACACTTTTAAGTCCAAGCCCAAGCAAGGCTTGGGCTGTCCCAACTTTCTGCACTGCCCACACCCGAGCATAGATCAGGCTTATACAGTTGTGTATGTACCACAACGTTCATGGTTTGAACTCAGGTTTGGGTTGCATGAAACAATATGTCAAAAATGCCCAGGTTTCTGGACCCGATTAAGCGCTAAAGGGCTGGAACTCAAAGTGTTAAGTGTTCTGACTCCAGTGTCTTTGATGCTTCTATGTGGGCTATAAATACTTTTTCTACGATTCTCCTACATGTACTTGGAAACCAAGAAATTTTTCTCTAGATATAAAAATAGAATATACAGAACATACCTCCACAGGCATTCACGATGTGCAAGTTCTAAGTACCTGATAAGTTACACATGCAAAACAAACTGTTATTTATGTATGTAAGTTATGTGAATGTATTTGTTCACATCTGAGAGTTACATACAATATGATAATTAGTCAAGTGGTAATACACACACACACACACACATACACACCAATACTTAGTACTAAACATGAGCAGATCAATAGTTATGAAATTCCCCATTATTGTAACTAACATACAGCGCAAAACAAATGAATACACAACACTATAAAAATCAAGGCATTCTCTCTAATACAATGTGTCTATAACAATCAAGTAAAGTGACAGAGATATGTATGCATTAATAACCACAAAGGGTGACTGTTTACTCTCAACAAACAATAGAGTAGAAAAACTGCTAGTTCATTAAAAACATTCATCAACTAAAATTGAAATAAAACAAACTAATAAAACTGAAATTATCATTAAACTTACCATAATCATTGCTGACTGTGCATCCTTCTGTTCCATCGATGTTATTTGTTGGAATGAAGCCAATGTTGCCAAGCTTCAACACTGATGCCACAATTTTGAATATGTTTACAGCATCATCTTGTGAGAAACCTAACGTCTCCAGTGATCTCTGCAACACAACATGTGCACATTAATCTTCTGCAGTGTCCAATGGATAATGCTCAGGCAAACAGAAATGCATTCTCTCACTCATCTGTAAGATATTAAAAGTATATAAAGCATTTGACATGACGACCAACATCAATAGATTGCAAATCACAACATTTGCCCTTAATAACTGCAATTTCATGTTATATTAATCACATTACATTCTTGAAAATTCATAAAACAAGGCACAGTTCTGTAGTGTGGTGTATTGCACATAACTGGAAGTCACAAGAATTATTCAGAGTACCAGCCAACATTGGGATTTTGGTAGTAGTAGTTTGTTACCAGAAGGTCAGTCAGATAAACTAGGTGCAAAGATGTGAGATTTGAGGTTCTAACTGCAATCCCAATAAAGAATCATGTTTTCTGGGATGTTATACTGTGTTGGCTGTTAAGTCTTAAAGCTTACGGCAAAGGTGTAACATAATGATTGTGACTTCCAACTTTGTCCATTATCTGTTTTTATAACTAGCTTGCAGAGCAGTCACACTAAGCTTTTGTTCACCTGCAGATGGAAACTGAGCCAATTTGCATAATGTAATGGTTATAAAGAAACTGCAACAGTTGATAAGACCAAAGCAACAGCCTTCTTCAAAATTTAACTAGTTACTTCACAATTCTGATGAGATGTTCACGATTATGTTCATTAAGTTTCATGTCTGTATGGAAACAGATATGTTTCAATGGTGAGTTCTGTAATAAAACTTCGGGTTCCATAATAACAGGGAATATAAATATTTTTTCATGTGAAGATGCATAGCTTGCTCATTTCTCAATATTATTACAATTATGGTGCATTAAATTATTTATTCAGGTTAGTCAGAAAGTTATGTTTCCCATATTTTTATCTCGTGCCTACTTATGAGTTAGACATGGAAAATTTTTAACAACTTTACTCTGACACTGTTTATAGCACAGTTATTTTTAAAAATAGTCCACACATTTGTCAACAGACTCCTTTCACCTGGGAAAAAAAAGCATGCCCTTCAAAGGATCAAACAGGTGAAAATTTGATGGCATATGTTCAGGATTGTATGGTAGGTACAGAAATACTGTCCATTCACCTTCTGTAATAGCCTCAGTGGTGTACACACTCGAGTGTGGCCTGGTGTGGAGAAACATTCATGACTTTTTTGTGTGTAAGAAACTTGATCAAAGCAAATATTCAGGCCTCTTATTGTTCCATTATGGTAGTGAGATTTCAATGTTGTCTTCCCAGGCAAGGAGTTGCAAGAATAACACCTTTCTCATCCCTGAAGAATGTAGCCATGATTTTTCCTGCTGATGGCAAACTCTTCAATTTCTTCTTGCTTTGGGAATATTATGTGGTGTCATTCCATTAATTTCCCCCTGGACTGTGGTTCAAAATGGTTGACCCAGGTCCTGAGTCAATTTGCAACAGCAAGCCTTCACCTCCTACATCACATTGGTGCAGAAGATTAATCTTTGCTTCTTTTCATGCATCTGTCAGATTTCATGGCACCCAGCAAGCAGAGAAATTGGAATAGTCAAGCTCTTCAGTAACTGTAATTACACTGCCTTTGCTAGTGTATATGGTGTAGAATAATTCATCTGTTGTTATGTGACACTTGCCACATATCTGTTCACAAACCCAGGGAATTTTGTCAGGCATTATGGCAGCACAAAGGTGACTATTGCCCACTTTGTCATGAAGTTCTGCTCCTATTTTTGCAGCCTCTCTAATCTGTCTTACCATCAGTAAACAGTCCTAGACTCACAGTTAATCTATCATGCACTTTTAGCAAAATGTTCATGAATACAAGTCACCTGCTGACCATGAGCCACCAAGAACCTGATCAATGCTTTTTGTTTTAAGAATATATCAATATCTTCCACATTAGACTCAAGTGTGGTGCTGCCATGTATTGAGTAAAGTAACTGTGACTTTTAGAAAATTATCAAGATATTCAAGGACTGCAGTGATGCGGTGGTCATCATCATCAACTACAGGGAAAAAGCCATTCAAAGACTGTTCCACCTTCAGGGATTTCGGTCTCCCCATCTTTCTTCTTGGTCAATCTACATTTATTCTGCCAGTTGGAGTGTAGTCATATGTATGGCTTGGGAATGCATGTATCATTCATTCTTAATAAATTTTGGCCTCCTTGCACCTGCAGTTCACAGTGATTTTGTTTGTTTTATGGTCATATAATGTGTATCCTGCAACTGCCCTCCAACATTGCACATCTGCTAACTCAATTCTTTCATTCTCCTTTAGTAAAGTCAAATTCTCACACCTGCATAGGAGTTTTGGTACCACCATTATCTTACACAGACAAACAGAATTAAAAATGTATTATTCATACATGACCCTTAACGCACTGCTTTGTAGAGCTTTCAAATGTTTTGCTGGTGATGATTTGCAAATATACAAGTGTAAAGGACTGTTCATATACTAACCCTTGTAACTTTGAAATCTTGTTTGTCATCCAGACTCTCTAAGCTGTGAACTCTGCTGCTTCGTAGAAAGGAATAATTATCAAGGTTGCGTTGTAATTTCAGGGATTCTGGGAACAACAACACAGCAGACAAATTAAGTATTATGACATATAGTTTTCACACATAGGTGTAGTGAGAATTATATATGAAACATAAATGTGATGCACCAAAATATACATTAAGGCTGTTATATTAAATACACTGTATTGGTCACAAAAATTTTATACTTCACAAAAGAGTAGCTTTCTCAAAACACAGCTATAACAAGCAAAAGGTAAAGAAAGCAAAGTGGAACTACAATATAACACACTATGAAAACACACAGAGTTCCTACATTTTAAATATATTTTTTAAGTTCACAATTTCACAGAGCACTAAAACTAAAAAGCATACTACTAAAGAGATTTCCAAGGGAAAGGGGAAGAAATATAAAGTTAGGGAAAATTGTGCAAATCCTTCTGCACACACTGCTGAGTGTTGTTCTGCAGTGCAGAATCATTACTGCCCACCTGTTTAAATAACAGCATTTACAGTATTGATACTTAGACTAAATATAATTTTTTTTCTACACGATACTGTACATCAGACCATATACCGGCGAATTTTAATGGCAAGATAACATATGAATGATGAACTGTAGATGATTTGGAAGCAAGTGGTCATGGCATAATCAAGTGGAGGAACTACAAGACATCATGAGCAAACACAGACATGACAGCTACTCTCCTAAGATGCAAACCAAGCACCTCCCAAATACATGTCTAGAGCATCAGCAGCATGCCAACCTGCTCAGTAGTGATTCTTATATGCCAGGTCTAATGTATCATGAAACTACGCTACCAACTGAGATAATCCTTGTTTTAAAAATTAACAAGCCTTGAAATAATGTCTGTGTGACATCTTTAGTTTCTCTTCTTAAATCCCTGGCAGTGTTCCTAGAAGTGATACATTAACATGTAAAGGTAGAAGCTTCCCTTGTGCTTAGTTAAATACCATGGCATGCAGGCATATGAGGGTTGGAGGTATAGTTACACACCCCAGTCATTGCTGCCTTACTCCCAGTGAAAGAGCTCTCTGGTACCCAATGAGTGAAAGGCTGGGTGAGCCCCAGAGCTGGTTGGGCATTTTAGAGATGAAAAAAATTTCTTAGCCCTACTGGGAATCAAACCACCACAACTCTTTGGCTGTGCAGCCCAAAGCCTAGACACTATATCAACTGAGCTATCTGAGTTACTCATGGTAAATTAGTCCATGGATTACAAATATGAAAGAAAGAAAGCTGTACCTGTGCTGTTTATTCAACATTGGTAGGTATCTTGTTTGAATTTACGGTATTCTGACTGGTCTAGCATGGTTTGCCTCAACCTCTTCAACAATCATCTTCATGTTTCACTCAATGCTACGTTAGCTCTACACCGCCATTTATATTTAACTGCTGTGCAGAATACTTCCTCACAAAAACCTTTTAAGACCAAACAGCAAAAAGATATCGCATTTTTTTAAATAAAATTTCTGTTATTGAATTTAATTTGTTCAAATAAATGAAAATAAGTGCACATCCAAATGTGGATAAACATACAGTGTTGTTGTAACTTTACTTTTTACACAAATTTTGATATTTTTCTTGTGTAGACTAACTTATATTCTAAGGAAAAGTAAATTTATGACATCATCATGCCGGCACAAAAGCATCCATCAGTCCTTCCCTCAGAAACACCGTAATAACCAACACACTGGCATTTAATTTAATACAAGTAACACATTAGGCTCATATAATGCAGTGTCCCAGAATGGTGTATGCTAGAAATCATAGACAAACATGCTACTTTTATTACAAACATCTTTTGCAGAAAACAAAATGACAAATTCATATTTGATTTATAGGTAAAGATAATAAATAACAAACCAAAATAGTTGGGAATCTGAAATTCAGAATGGAGACACAATATTTGTAATTTGTTATATAACTTACATTCATAAGTTTGTATCTGAAATGTTCTTGTGTCATAAATTACAAACAATGGAATGCAGTAAAATCGTACATTAGTGGACAGCAGACACACAAACAGTGGGCTGAGTTCTTAATGTGCAGGAAGTGCTTAAAGGATGGTAAAATTTTGAGGGTATTCCAGGGTTTCTTGTTATGTAATTAGGCTGAAGAACATTGGAAAGTGTATGCTACAATGTGATACACAAATACCAACAGCACTGTTTATTAAAAATATTTTTGGCCAGTTTACTAAATGTCACAGATTATTTACAATGTACATTAGTATCATCACTTATAACCACACACAAAGTAGACTTTATTACAGATCAATATGATAAAATTAAGAAAAAAGTGTGTGTGTATGTGTGTCCAGCAGTTTAGATACTGATAATAGGTTTCAGACACACAGACAGAGAGAAATGACTTCTCTAAATAACATTATTGTGTAAGGGATGCCTACAACATATATAAAAATCAGCTTTGTGATGATATTCCTAATTAGAAGATCGTGATGATAGTAATAATACCAGTAGAGTAACAGTACTGGTCAATTTCAAGGCTCTATGCCATTAGACATAATCAGTAGGTACATTTTTAATTATGCCATATATGCATGTAGGGTACATTTTTAATTATGCCATATATGCATGCAGGATAAATTTTTAATTATGCCATATGTGCATCTAGGGGAGCAAAGGTATAGCTCCACTTATTCTTAAACTAGGCACCAGACAGGTTTTTCAGTTGGTCTATAGCAAACCTACATAGGATTATCACGTCAGGTACTGTACAAGTAATTTGAAGATGTTTCATGAATGAAAGACTGAAAACTATATGTATGTGCAGAGGACACAGGAAGAAATTTGCAAAGAATACAAATTAACTATGTCACAAACTTACTGAGTAGCTGGATATCAGCCCCTGTTAGTAACTGGTAGAAAATATGGAAGTTCCTTTCACCTTGTGCTTGACATGTTACTCGTGACTGAAAGCCAAAGAGAAAAACAGTATATATCTTGTAATTAATTACTGTGTAACATTAATATAAATTACAGGCTCTGTTGTCATTTCTAAACTTGAAAGACAACAGGTTCAGTGACATTTCTTTCACTCTTACTGTGGTATTTCTTTTTCCCTTCAATAAACAAAGTAAGAAATACTAGTAACACAAACACACAGCCAGTCTCCCCACAAGAGAGAGATAAAACATAACATGGACAAAACACACCTATAAATTCTGTAGCCCACAGGTATACTCTTACACTGTTTACAAATGGGGTAGCGTGGGAGTTCAAAATCCTATGATTTATTTCACGGAATCATTCACTCAAATGCTTCCTTTTCCTTCTACCAACTCAGCTGTTACAATTTGTTCAACACATATTACTCATCCAAGAGAGTGACAATGATGACCTAATTCATGTGTGCATTTTTAGATACATTTTGAGTGTAGATCACTAAACACTGTTTCAACTTTTTATACCCAGCAATGTTTTATCATAACTTACAGATTTTGAAACAGTTAATTAAATGGAAATGAATGCAGAAGAATTGTTTTGCAGTGTGTACATTTATAAGCTTGTGAGATTAGGTTCGCACAGCAGTGCTTCTGAGGATTCTGGTCTTCTGGGTTGTCACACTGTGTTGTTAGGTGAGTGGTTGCCAATGTTATGAAGGAATGTAGTACCTTGGCCCTGGAAGGTGAAGGCTCTACCGTTCCTTTGAAATGTCAAGAACCACTCAACCAATGAAAACACATCACATTATAGACAATCGGAATCTACATTTCTCAGATTGTATGTTGTTATAAGCAGCAATGCAATAATTAATGTTTTGTCTAGGGTGTGCAGCAAAATTATTAACAGATGGCTGAATACAGTTCTTGACATTTTTAGTTAGTTATTACTTTTGATGACTTATCAAATATTTCAAGCAGTTTGATATATACTGTATTGCTGGCTCAACCTCTCTTAAGGAAGAAACTGGGCAAGTAAGACTTTTATGATGCATATATGTGCATATGCACATGTGTACATTCCTTTCAACTTTTGAATCGATCAATTGATTTTGTAGAACCTGGTATGGATCTATGTCATTGGAGATCACCCCTGCTTCAGTTTTCTACAGTCAGTAACAACAGTATGCTAGCTGTGCAAACTAATGAGGTGGCAGCAATGCTAGTGACACACCATTTGCATCCTGAATGATATGCAGTAATATATCTTTGAAAATATGTGTCTTTGTAGAGGTAATTTTTCTTTCTGTGGAATGTAAAATAACTAAATATGAACTTTTTTTGTGTGTTTGGTTTGATGGTGATTACTATTAAATCACATAGCCACACATTATGTATGCAACATCATTTGGAAATCAGCAAATACGTACATTATGACAGTGCAAAATATGGGCATTATAAATATAAGAGATACAAGAGAATATGACTTACATAATAAAATCTTCACCAAAGTCAAACAAAATAAGTAACAGCAGTAAACCTGCAGGACTAAAACATTGGGCATGAAAATGGGCTTGATAAATTTGCTCAGACTTCCTTGTTACTACTGTGATTTATGGAAATACCCGGAGTTTCTTATATGGAGTATAAATCAGATGTCAGTCAAGATTCTTGCTGACTTTTGCAGCCACTTTTAGAGATATTTAATACTGTACAACAAGAGATATGTTTTACATTGTTGGTACACTGAAGGTATGACTGTTTCTGCTTCCTTAATATAACAAAAATGAAACAAAAGAGGATTCTCAGTACTCTCTTGGATGAACCTGAAATAAGAGAGGATGCTTTTGAAAAACAGAGGTCATGTTGAACTGTAAAAAACTGAAAATATTTTATGTCATATACTTAGGCTGTGTTCACACTATTTTTGCCATGGCAGTATTTCCGCTACGCAGACAAGCCTCTGAAATTTGTAGCTGTCAAAATGAAAATTTACCATTAAGCTTATCATTTTTTCAAAATAACTGCTTATCACCATACTCAAATGACATATCAATGCATTTGTTCTTCTCAGAGTGTATGGGGCAGGATGCAATCAGTTTCCTTCTCAACACGAATTTTTCTGTATCCATGACACAAATTTTAGTGCCAGTAATACTTACCTTTTCTAAGAGGTCTGCAGGAAAAAAGAAAGAATAATTGTAAATAACAAACAACTGCATGATATTGGCTTTGATAAGTGACTTTTGAGAGCACAAGGTGTAACCATTTCTGTAATCAATTGTGTTTGGATATATGATTGTCTATATTCAGCAGTATACCATGATAATTGAAATGCGCTCAATACCTTTGAAGTCCTGCAGGTTATAAATGATCAAAACAATTGCTGCTATTAATAATATTGCTCATCACACTTATCTTAATGTATACTTAAATAATACTTGAAGGCCCATTTAAGAATTGAAACTGGCAAAATAGGTGTTCATCCATAATGATAATTTTTAACTACCTAAACATTTCCATACGTTTGAAACTCACATCAACAAGCAAAATTTAATGTCCGTTTTTCAACCAAACTATTCTATTTCAGCTTACAGAAAATGAAACTTTATACATTCAGCAGCTTGTTACTAAATGTCACTTTTATTGCTGAAATAACTGTGTGCATATGACACATGACTTTGATTAAAAATATATATTTTATAAAAGCACAATTAAACTTCACAATAACTTTTTAAATCCCCCATTCCATATTTGTAGCAAAGACCAAAGAGGCTGTCAGAAAATGTAATATTGTCTCCTCAGTTACATTAGTGAATAAGAAAGCCACTCTTTAGAATGTGTTTCATTATGCATTTTATTAATTAAAACTGCAGTACAGAATATATTAGTGTACTTACAATTGGTTATGGTTCCTCCTAGTGGATCCCCTTTGTAGTCAAACTCTATGTCCAGATACTTCCCCTGTTAACAGATTAATCAGAATTAGCACAGGTTAAAGGCACAATTACGTGTAGGTGACACAAGAAACTCCCCCCCCCTTTTCATTTTATACTTCATCATAGACATCATTATTGCTTATGTCCACAAACAAAAGTCGCAACATTCTACTGGTCAAAGGGAATGTGTCTCATAGTAATTTCATTTGTATTTATTATCTGTGAAACTAACAAAAATTTCAATTTATGCTATGATACTAAAGCACGTAACAAAAATGACTCAATTATTCATCTTCAAAGGCTGCCATTTTGTGTAAAGATACAAGTGAAATATGGGTCTCTTGAAATGTTCTTCATATTCAGATGTCTTACACTTTAAATCGGGATAACTCAGTCAAGCAAAGTGGAAGATGAAACTTTAGAAAAACCTTCATAAGAGGACCCTGAAATAAATACTCGATGGCCTCGGTATAACAGATTTTAATACATTCAAACCTTACAAAAAACTGTCACATAAGGCCATTTCAACATTTAAAAGCATTTCTTTATCAATTTCATAATGTAAATAGGCAACACAGCTACAGCTATATTAATGTACTAAATTCCTTCTTAACGAATTATATTTTTTCATTAAACACATTAGGCATTGGTATAGTTTACTTAAACTTGTCATGGCGGTTGTTGCTCAAATGATGGCCTTATAAGTGTTTACACCGTATAGTATAATGAGTTTGTTCCGACATTTCGGAGGAACTTGCTGCCTCCATGTCTAGGTGCAAGACCCAACCCATCTTCCCTCTCCGTTACTGTCACTGGCTAAAATCCTCAAAACCTTCCAGTACAATCTACCTGAACCAAACTGTTATCCTGAAGATGGAGGCAACAGTTCCTCAGAAACGTCGCAACAAACCTGTTCTACTGCAGGATGTACAAACGCTCAAGATCATGCTTTTAGCCCACATAAATCGTTAAGATAAACAGAAATCAGGTACCCTGTTTTCGGTTTCGTGTGTCCAATGCGGATAGGCACACTACAGAGCGCAGTTAGAACGCAGGATTAACCACAATGACAGAAGTTCAAATGTTACATTATGACAATCCGAATTAACATATTTAGACCATTTCAATTCTCTAAAACGTGTTCATTTCTAGCGGACAAATCTGTGTAACAACAGAAGGGAAATGAAAATACATCCACGCGCGCGCGCGAGCACGCACACACACAGACACGAAGACGAAAAATCTTATGAAATCACAAACTAAACTACGAATGAAAAACGTACATATTCGTGCAGACATGCCGGCACAATCTGTTGTCGGAAACTGCTTAGGATGTAATGAAAAGATTTAATTTCTTCAATCAGAACCAGAGCATTTCAATATTCCTCAATAAATCTTCCTTCAGCGCCTTTCATATAACTTACAAATGCAAGGAACTGTAGAATAACGCTTTAAAATCGTTCTCATCCATCAGGGGCGCCCAATTTCCTGAATGATATTGAATTCCTTCAACAATAACGATGAAGCTATATTAAAGGAAAATACACCGGTAACAATACTAAGTACTTCGGTCCCACAAAACAATATTCTTTACTGAACATTTCATGCCACAGCACGTTGAATGTAACGGCATGATCATGACACCTTCAGTGTTTATATAAGCAAATTACTAATACTGCATTGTCAGTGGTTTGTAGTGTGTATTATACTGTACAATATTAACTATAGGACTGAAAAAACATAACATAATTAGTTAATATAATGCAACATGACACAAGGATAGATAATAACGGAAAATACGCCGATTCAGTACAGTCTCGGAGTTCACCGAATTTCGGAAGTGCAATAGCGGTAATAAACGAACGTTTTTGCGGTACTGATTCACTGCAGATTTGTTAGGCCTACGTCATTCGGGAGGCCAATATCATTAGTCACGTACTGGCAACTATCACCAGAAACAAACTGACAGCATACAGCCACTGCAGACTTCGCTTTTGGTTAATTCACGCCTCTCAAAAATTATGTAGGTCTATGTAACTAGCCTGAACGAAGTTTCAGTAATCAAATAGTCTACTTCTGATCATCTGCATGAATAGCCCTGTTTATCGCACACACGAGTGTCCTACTTAATATGAAGACAGTCCTGATATTCATGACAGTGGGGCTGTCTGTCCACATAAGTACATGCATGCACCTGTTACCATTCAATAATTTCGAAGGATTTAAGTACGATCACAGTCTTCATATGGACCACTATTACATGTCCTGTCAGTATTAACACGAACGTACAGGTCACGCGAATTTGTGTGGTCACAACTACCAGTATAGAATCATGAAACTGTGCGTGATAATATATATTTACAATAACCCCGGATATCATAGTCGATATGTTAACTAAGTTACGTGCTGAATGATCGAGGAATTAGCATTCGATTTCCTATCGGGGCAACAGAATTTTGTCTTCTTCAAAGCGTCCAGATTGGCTTTGAGGCCCACCCAGCCCCCTATTAAACGGGCATCGGGGAATATCTAGAGGGTAAAGTAGCCGAGACGTGAAGCTAACATTTCACATCCATCTATTACCAAGGTTAAGAACAAGGCCCAACTACGTCACCAATTTCGGTCAAACTCGGGAATGTGGACCCACTAAGTGTTGTACAGCTACTTTCATTGTGGTTAAATTTGAACAATTCTAAGTAATATTTTACTTTAATTAACTTTTAGGTATAACTTCCGAGTCCTTCGGCAGACTTTTATGAACTCTGATATAGCCTATGATATTTGCGGAACCTATGATAGGCCTCTTACAATGAACAGGGGTAACAAGTCTGACAAGCTCTGATAAAATTTTATATACTGTAGGTGTCCGGATCTTATGTTATTCCCACGTGTGAATACTTTTACTTTAACTCGATGTGAAGTTTATATCACTTACTGGCCTTAAAGCGTTTTGGGGAATGTCTTGCCAATCATGAACCCGACATACCAACGTTAAATGTCAAAACCCAGCCCTATTTCCGTACACCGTATAATGTTTGCACGAACTTTCTAACTGCGAGACCAATGATATTAAGGGTAAGCCATCGGAAGGTGCACTGAAGTTTTAAAAAGTCATAGTGGACGAACTAATAAAAGAGAAAACCTGAAATACAATACTGATTAGGGTTTTGTCCTCATGTAGGGATAAGGGGTAAGTTCACTGCGCTAACGACTTAACTAAGTTTCGGACACAGATAGGTAATAATATACTTCAAAAACATTACATTTTACAGAGACTTACATTCGTGTGACATGATGCGCTGCCTTCATAACGATCAAGAAGAACAACACAAGCACCAGAGCGGCACCAAAATGTACGGTTCGGTTACGTATATCGTCTACCTGCTGCTTAAGCATAGGGGTATATCACAACAAGGTAGGCAACGTGCTGTAATGTAACACTGAAGCGCGTTCGTGCAACCATCGTTGCATGGGAAAAACAATAAGCATTACATATTCTGAGTGTGTGGTTGTAGTCTTAGGTATCCAGCATGTAATGCGCATGCACCATACTGTCGTCTGTGGCCCGTCCGACTTTACAATATTTTTCCACATGATCTCATAAAAGGCACGATTTTCGAAAAAGAAAATTTATTGAACGCAAAATGTGTTTTGATTTTTTCTACACCTTTTGCTTGAAACATGTCACATTCTCAGATGAACTGAGCGAGATTTTTCTTCAGGTGAGACTCCCCGTTGTGTTGGTCAGATCACAAGTATCAGTAAAATGTAGTCAAACATACATTAAAAATTGTGTTTGACTACATTTTACTGATACTTGTGAGCGAGATATGATCAAAAATATACACTGGTCTTCATGCAAAGTACCCTGTATTGTTGTCCGATTTTAAGAAATTTGAATTACCTCGACATATTTTCTAAAAATACTCAAATATCTAATTTCATAAAAATCCGGCAAGTGGGAGTCGAGTAGGTCCATGTGGACGCACGGACGGACAGACAGACATGACGAAGCTAACAGACGCTTTTTCGCAATTTTACGAATGCGCCTAAAACTGAATGGCAGGTTTCAGTCCAAGTCCGAGCTTTATTTGAATAAGACGCGACACGTTAATTTTTACGGTGAGGAATTTTTACAACCTAGGCCAACCGCCAAGCTTGAGGTCCACCCCTTGTCGGCTGCCTGCGACTGTTTATTCAATATATTCCCAGCTACACTCCACACCTGGTGGCCGTCTCCTCCCTTCGCAAACTACGGACGTACCACGCTGTGGTGACAGTGACCTATTTATCATGGGGTAGAGGAGAGGTGCATACAGAGTTTTGGTGGGGAAACCTAAGGGAAAGAGACCAGTTGGGAGATACAGGCGTAGACGGCAGAATAATATTAGAATAGATTTTAATAAGATGTGTTTACATAATTTTGTTTTTGTCCTGAAATGTGTCTGAAAATGAAAATTTAGGACAAACATGGAAAGAATTAGGGGCAAGCATTTAAAAATATTCGCAAAACAACTTAACAAACTTCTGACGCAAGAAAAAATAAAGTGAAATATATGACCTGAAGAAATGTAGACATACTTCTTTCCTGGGGCGGGGGAGCTTTTGGTCTCTAAAGATGACGACTCACTGCCATCTACTTCCGAGATTCAGAATGTACGGAGCTACACCTCCACTCTCCCCAGTGCCTTCAAGGCGGTATGGGAACGCTACCTCTTACCTAATTGCGTCAAAAAGGCCTCTATCGCATACGTAACTGCGTCAAGAACAACTCTACCTCTTACTTAAATGCGTCAAGACTATAGTGTACTAGTATTTGCAATAGAGTTATCGACATATCCATCCGTCAAATGTTCATTGTATAATACTTTTATCTTGATGTATCTGTGTTAAATCACAACCACTATGAAATGAAACATGTCAGGAGTCTTCCAGTTTCGTTATAGGCTTACGTAAGTGAGCATTTAGAAAGAAAATGCATTTTCACCCACTAATTATATCACTCTTTCCTGCCTACTTTCTCAAGTAAAGGATTCGTCCACATATTAAATATCGTTATAGGCTTACGTAAGTGAGCATTTAGAAAGAAAATGCATTTTCACCCACTAATTATATCACACTTTCCTGCCTACTTTCTCAAGTAAAGGATTCGTCCACATATTAAATATGGACAGGTGCCTAGTTTTCCCCTGGTTAAGAAGTTATAACCTCCATAACTAATATGAGTTTACAGTTACTGATGTGTCTGTTTTATTTCTAATACTGTAAGCTGAAAAGTTGGCTCATTTTAATTTCAATGAGAATATATAAGACACCAGTTACTCAGGCATTCACTGCCTCAATTAGGAAAGCCACCCTCTTCGATAGGGCCTGTCTGGGTATGACAGCTTTTCTTGCTAAGAAGGTAGAAAGATAAAGAGGCTAGACTGCTATAAGAACTCTCATCAGCAGTCTTAACCTGTCACCTACAACAGCTTGTTGACTGCATCAAGCACAGTCCAGAAGCTAAATCTCAGTATGTAACATGTCCAGGTTGCACATTTCTGTTGTATGGCTTACAGCTCCAACAGAAAAACAGTATGGATCGTATTTTAACTTCGATCAGTACTTCAGGTATTATCAATTGAAGTGATGAGTAATCACTGCAAAATCGTACGTTATTGATTTTATATTGAATGAGAAAATAAATAAGTTAATAAACAGCTAATACTTCCTGTTAGTTTAAGAGTTGCATAACAGCCGTCCCTTGTTAAGACGGTCTGATAAAACGCTGTTGACAATAGGCTCCTACATATTTTTTAACTTCTTTTATTTCTGTTATTGGTTTGATGTCCCTTTACTGAAAACAGAATTTTGTCATTACACAGTAAGCGACAGGACACTCTACACAATCAGAAATCGCGTTCTTCGTATCTCGTTAAATCTATAATATATCGAAAAACATTTCAGGTCAGACATAACTTTTTACGATTCTCTGTTGTTTCAAACAGGGACGACTATCACATAAAATCAACTACAGCGTTCTCGTAAGTGAAAGTAACCAATTAATAGAATATGATTTTTCAGAATTTTGAACAGTCCGCTCTGAAATATTCCTTCATTTCGCACTGGCGGATCTCGCCCACAAATAACAATATGTGCACCCACGGCAGCAGGATGTTACGTACGAATTTCGAGTGCTGGTGAGGGTATGGACGTTTATCTTCGCCACCGTGCTACATCGGCTCTGGAGTCCATCCAACCTCCTGTGCTGTGGGTAGCGAGTAAACAGACAGGCCGGAACGTAAACTTGACCATTTACCCGAACCAGCGCTGAGGTTACACCTGCTAAGCTACAAACACACGCACAGAGACAGCCGGCACAATGTAGTCGGTACAATGCCTAGGCTAAGGGTTTGACAAGAGAGCAATCACCGTTCAGTTCCCAGCAAGGACAAGAGAGTATTTTGTCTCCGTAACTACCTGACTTACACCTGGACCTCTCCGGATGGGAAGACTCACAACCAGATTGATCACATATTGATAGGCAGGAGAGCGCATTCGAGCATACTAGATGTACGAAGTTTCAGGGGAGCTGATTGTGATACTGATCACTATCTGGTGGTTGCAAAACTAAGGGAAAGATTATCTGTACGTAAACAAGCCGCACAGAAGTTTGATGGGGAAAGATTTAATCTGAGGAAGCTAAATGAGCTGGGGGTTAAGGAAAAGTATCAGATTGAAATTAGAAACAGGTTTGCAGCTTTGGAGAACTTAAATGGAGACGAGAACGTTAACAGGGCTTGGGAAAACATTAAATAGAATATCAAAACCTCAGCTAAAGAGAGCCTAGGTCTGCACGAATGGAAGCAGCATAAACCATGGTTTGATAAAGAATGTGTAGATTTCTTAGATCAGAGGAAGCAGGCTAAAATGCAGTGGA